>Ga0105053_10000123_pt1 | contig 97709 bp, 52 predicted proteins | sample BON01_FD_78093 | JGI IMG/M metagenome (GOLD analysis project Ga0105053, IMG submission 78093) | Freshwater microbial communities from Lake Bonney liftoff mats and glacier meltwater in Antarctica - BON-01 | ecosystem: Environmental > Aquatic > Freshwater > Ice > Glacier meltwater | place: Lake...
CCCCGCAAAAAAAACCCCCCCCGAAGGGCCCCAAAAAAAAAAACACCCCCCCCCACCAACCAACCCCAACACCACCACAAAACCCCCCCCCCCCCCCCAACAAAACCCACGACACAACACAAACAAACAAACAACGTACAGGTCCGCCTCGACGACCCCTCCCAGTACCAGGCCTTGGTGGACGCCGAGTGGAACATCATCTACGACAAGCTGGCCAAGTGCGCCGCCTCGGGCGCCTCGGTGGTCCTATCGCGCCTGGCGGTCGGCGACCTCGCCACCCAGTACTTCGCGGACCGGGGCATCTTTTGCGCGGGGCGGGTGCCCACGGAGGACGTGGAGCGCGTGTCCAAGGCGACGGGCGCCCGCGTGCAGACGACGGTCAACGGCCTGGATGCCGCGTCAGCCTTGGGGGCGTGCGCGCGGTTCGAGGAGCGCCAGGTGGGCGCGGAGCGCTACAACCTGTTCACGGGCTGCCCGGGCGCGCGCACGGCCACGCTGGTGCTGCGCGGCGGGTCGGAGCAGTTCATCGACGAGGCCGAGCGCTCGCTGCACGACGCCATCTGTATCGTGCGCCGGGCGCTCAAGCACGCGCAGGTGGCGCCGGGGGGCGGCGCCGTGGACATGGCCGCCAGCGCCTGCCTGAGGATGGCCGCCTTGGAGATCGCGGGGAAGGGGCAGCTGTTCACGGCGGCGTTCGCGCGCGCGCTCGAGGTGATCCCGCGGCAGCTGTGCGACAACAGCGGGTTCGACGCGACGGACGTGCTGAACAAGCTGCGGCAGAAGCACGCGGCGGCGGCGCGGGCGGCGGCGCGGGCCGAGGCGGACGGCGGCGACGCCGCGGCCGTCTCCGCCGCCGCCGTCGCCGCCGGCGCCCGCTTTGGCGTCGACGTCAACACGGGCGGCGTCGTCGACACGTTCGGCGCCTTCGTGTGGGAGCCGTCGCTCGTCAAGATCAACGCGCTGCAGTCGGCCACCGAGGCGGCGTGCCTGGTGCTCAGCGTCGACGAGACGGTGCGCAACCCCAAGTCGGAGTCTGCCGAGGGGCAGATGGGCGGCGCGCCGATGCGCGGGCCGGGCGGGCGCGGCGGCGGGCGCGGCGGCGGCATGGGCGGGCGCGGCATGCGGCGGTGAAGGGAGGGAGGGAGGGAGAGAGAGGGGGCGCCGCACGTCGTCGAATGAGGGGGTGCAGAGGAAGAGGATTTGGGCCCCAACGAAACAAGAAGAGAGAGAGAGTGGGTGGTGTCAGCTGATTAAGGGAAGTTTGTGGGCGTCCGGTGTGCGGCGTCAGGCCAACCGGAGTGTTCAAAAAACAAAACGACGACGACGACCCCTCCTCGCTCAGTCGCCGCTTCCCCGGCGATCGACCTCCAGCCCGTACGCCGCCAGCGCCTCGCGCAGGCGCGCGGACGCCACGCCCGCCTGCGCGCGCAGCCGCCGCGCGTCGGCCGACCCTTCCCGCCCGCCTCCTTTGCCGCCTCCGCCGCCGTCCGAGCCGGCGACGGCGGCGCCCGCGCCCGCGCCCTCCCCCGCGCCCGCCGTTGCCGCCGCCGCCGCCGTCCTCTCGCACCATTCTGCAAAAGGCAGCTGCACGACGACCCACCCGCGCGCCTCCAGTGAAAGCTTCCGGGCCAGGGCCGCGCGCGTGGGCGCGTGCGGGTGGGGGCGCGCGCACGACTCGGGCGGCAGCGGCTCCCAGGCGACCATCGCCACGCTGGCCGCCACCGCCGCCGCCGCGCCGTCGCCGCCGACGCCGCCCCGGCCGCCGCCGACGCCGCTGTGCGCCGACGGGCGCCGCGGCGCGGCGTCGCCGTCCGAGTCCGAGTCCGAGCCGTCGCTGGTCGCGCCGCGGGTGACGACCGAGGAAGAGGAGGCAGACGACGAGGCCGCCGCCGCCGCCGCCCGGCGCACCGCCACGCGCGTCGCCAGGGGGACGACGAGCGCGCCGTCGAGCGTCGTCGTCTCGTACGGCGGAAGGGGGGGCGCCGGCGGCGGCGCCGACGGGCTGCCGTTTGATTCCCCTCGCGCCGCGCCGCCGCCGCTGCCGCCGCTGCCGCCGCCGCCGATCTTGAGCCGAAACACGGGCCCCAAGCCCGCGGCCTCGAGGGCGGCGGCGGCGGAGGCTTCGAGTCCGGGGCGCGTGAGCAGCGCCTGGTCGACGTCGCGGTACCGCCAGGTCGAGAGGTCGGGCGCCGCAGCCGAGGAAAAGGGGGCGCCATCCGGAGAGGCGCCGCCGCCGCCGCCGCCGCCGTCGCCGCCGCCGCCGGAAGAGGGAGCGGGCGACGGCGGCGGCGCCGTCCCTGACTGGGGCCGCGGCAGCCCCCCGCCGGCGCACGCCCAGGCCGCGAACGCCGGCGCGACGATCTGGGCCGGGAGGACCGCCGGGCGGCCGGCCGACGCGCGCGACGCGGCATCGATCAGGGCCTTCACAGAGTGCGCGAGGGGCAGGGCCGGAGGGCGCGGGCGCGAGGGCGGCGACGCCGAGCCGGAAAAGCCGACCCCGCCACCGCCGCCGCCGCCGCCGCCGCCGCTTCCGCTTCCGCTTCCGCCGCCGCCGCCGCCTCGCGACCGCCGCGGCGCGGGCGCCACGACTTCCGCGAGCGCCACGTCGCCCAGGCGGTGCTGCGCCTCGAACAGGGCCGCCAGGGAGTCGGGCGCAAAGGTGGCGGCGTCAAAGGTGGAGAGCGCCCACTGCAGCTCGCGCCACAGGCCTCCGCCCGCGCCGCCGGGCCCGCCAAAGCCGCCGCCGCCGCCGCCGCCGCCGCCGCCGCCAAACCCGAACGCGGACCGCGCCTCTTCCGCCACGCTCTTGCCCGACCCGCTGCGGCCGTGGGTGGCGGCCGCCCAGAGCACGTCCACCAGAGCGGCCTGGAGCACGGCGGCCGGCTCGGGCTGAGGCAGGCACCTGTTGCGCAGCGGCGCGGGCGGGCGCGCAAAAGAGGGCGGCGAAAAGGCGCCGCTCCCGCCGCCGCCGGCCCCCCCTCCCCCTCCCCCTCCTCCTCCCCCCGCCGCCGCCGCGAACCGATAGTGCTCGCCGCTCTCGGCCGCCTCCTGCAGCATGCTAGCCCACCGGGGCGGGGCGTGCGGCCCCGGGTCCGCGTGCGGCCGCTGCGCGCTGGTGCCGCCCGCCGCGCCCCACGGCGGCTGAAGCTGCGCGGCGGCTGAAGCTGCGCCGCCTCCGCCGCCGCCGCCGCCGCCGCCGCCGTCGCCGCCGCCGCCGCCGCCAAAGATCCGGCGCTGCTGCGCGGCCGCCGACAGCGACGACGCCGAGGGCCCCGCGGCCGTGGACGTTCGCAGGTTGCGCAGCTGGGAGGCGACGTAGCGCAGGAGGTCGTCGACCTGCTCGGCCTCGGCCCGCTGCCGCTGCTGCTGCGGCGCGTGGTGGTGGCGGTGGTGGTGGTGATTGTGGTGGTCTGCTCCATCGGTGGCGGAGGCAGAGGCAGACGCAGAGGCAAAATCACCCCTGCCGCGGCCGTCCTCCTCCTCCTCCTCCGCCCCGGGCCACGCCGGAGGGAACCCGAGCGCCGCCAGCGCGCGCAGGAGCCGCCCGACGCACGAGAGCGGCCAGCCCTCGCGGTCGGCCGCCCAGGCCACGCGCGCCAGGGCCGCGGCGCAGAGGCGCGGATGCGGCACGCGCAGGTCGGCGAACGCCTCCACGAGCGTCGACAAGTCCCTTGGCGAGAAGCAAGCGGAGGCAAGAGGAGGAGGAGGAGGATGGGGGGCAGGGGCGGCGGCGGCGGCGGCCGCCGCTGCAGATGACGACGACGACGCACCAGCAGCGCCGCCGCCGCCCTCCTCGCCCTGGGAAGGAGGCGCCGCCCCTCGCGCCGCCGCGGCCGCGGACGCGTCCGGCGCCGGCGACTTGGCGAACGCCGGCCTCTCGCGCCGGAACCGGAACGGCTGCCCGGGCAGGGGCGGCGCCGGCGGCGCCGGCGCACAGGGCGGCAGGGCGGCCAGCAGCAGCGCCGCCCGGTCGCCGAGCGCCCGCCAGAGCTCGTCGTCGTCGTCAAAGTGCCTGGCGCGCGCGTAGGCGCGGGCGGCGGTGGCGAGGGCCGAGGGAGAGTCGCACCCGGGTACCAGGGCGTAGAGGAAGTCGGTCGAGGCGACGAGGAGCTCGCGGGTGGCGGCGGCGGCGGACGCGGCGGCGCCGGACCCCGGGAACAAAGCGGGCGACGGCGACGGCGACGACGACGGCGACGGCGCCTCCGCCGCCGCCGCCGCGATCGCGCCCGCGGCGCCTTCGAGCGCGCGGCTGAGGTCGTCGGCGTCCAGGTCGCCCAGGCGGCCGTACAGGGCCGGCACGAGGACCTCGGCCATGAGGCGCGCGTCGTCCTCGCCCTCCTTGCTGCCGCCGGCCACAGAGGCCGAGGGAAAAAGCGGCGGCCGCGCGGGCGGCGGCGGCGGCGACGCGGCGGCCTCTGCCGGCGGCGCCGCTGCGGCTGCTGGCGCTGAGGCTGCTGCTCGGATCCCAAGCCCTCCCAGATAATCGCGCGCAGCGCCGCTCACGATGATGATCGGGCTCGCGACCCCTCGTGCACCCCCTCCTCCTCTTGCCTCTACTGCCGCCGCCGCCGCCGCCGCCGCCGACGCCGCCGCCGCCGCCGCCCCTAGCCCCGACGCCCGCTGATGGGCGCCCGCGCCCGCGAGTCCCCCGTTGGTGCCGCCGGGCTGCAGGGCGCCCTCGCCCGCCAGCCGCGCCGCCTCGCCCCGTCGCGCTGCCGCCGCCGCGCGCGCGTGCGCCAGGCGCCCAAAGAAGAAGGCGAGGCGCGCGAGCTCGCCCGCCGGCCGCCGCTCGGCCGCCGCCAGCCCCCCCTCCAGCAGCGCCGCGCGCAGGGCCGCGACCGCCGCCGCCGCCGCCGCCGCCGCGCCCCCAGGCCCCGCCGGGGGGCCGCCTGCCGCCGCCGCCGCCGCCGCCGCCGCCGCCGCCTCGACCAGCCGCTCGAGGCCCTCTGTCCCCGGCGCCGCCGCGACGGCGGCGCCGAGGTCGGCCGCGCCCGAGATGAGGACGACTCCCGCGCTGCGACTTTCCGGCTGACCGCGCTGCTGCCACTCGTGCTGCTGGGCGCTGCTGCTTGCCGACCCGGTGGACAGGTGCCGCCGCTGCTGGTGCTGGTGCTGGTGCCGGTGTTGCGGCTGCTGCTGCCTGGGGTGCTCGGGAGGCGCGCGGGCAGGCACGCCGCCGCCGTCGCCGCGGTGACGAGGATGCGGCTGCGGCGACGGCGCCTCCTCCGCCTCCTCCTCCCGGCGCGACGGGCCGAGCGCCATCACGGGCGCGCACACGGCTCGGCGGTTGCCGGGAGTGCTGATGCTGCTGCCGCTGATGGGCGCGGGCAGGCGCGACGGAAGGGGGGGCGACGGAAAGGGGAGCGACGCGCTCGCAGCGGAGGATGGCGGCGTCGCCCGCGCGACGACGGTCGCCGACGCCGCCGCCGCCGCTTCTTCCATCGGGCGCGCGCGGGGAGGGACACGCGCGGCGCTGGAGGAGGCGGCGCGCCCCAAGAGCCTCGAGTGGGCTGTTGGTTGTTTTTGTTTCACACGATGACCGAGGAGGAAGAAGGAGGGGGGAAGGGCGAAAAAGAGGCGTCCGTGATTCCGAGACTCTCTTTTTTGTGACGCGCCTGCTGCAGCTCTTTCGCCCGATTGGCCCGTTCCGACTCACCGATCAGCATGGCTGCCCACGGGAGCATCGCGCGCGGGCGGAATGGGCGCCAATCAGAGCAGGGCTCCCTATCCATGGAGGAGGTGTTTCGGCCCTTTCGAAAAATCGAGTTTCGGCCCCCCTCGCCGGAGGACGATTCAAAGGGAAGGAAGGAGACCGTTGGTGCTGACGCGCGACCAATGACGACAACAAGTACCAAGCATCTGGGTGCGGACTCGCCGAGTCAATTGTCACCGCGCCGGCGGCGCCGCCGACGCCGCCCCCAAAAACGAGGGCGCGCCGCCGCCGCCAACGAGGACGCCCGAGGCCGAGGCCACCAAGGCCGCCTCGAGCTCGTCGCGCTCGAAAAAGTTGCCCGAGGCGCCGACGGCGACGGCGACCGCGCCGCCGTCCATCACCCGGAGCAGCTGCAGGTCGCCCGCCCCGCCGCCCGGCCGCCGCCGCCACACGACCTCGCGCGGCCGCAGCCGCCGGATAGCCGTCGCCGGCAGGCGCACCGCCGCCGCCGCCTCGCCTCCTCCTCCTCCTCCTTCTCTTCCTGCTCCTCCTCCTTGCCGCGACAGCGCCTCCCGCACCCCCGCGTCCCACTCCTCGTCCAGCTCGGTCTGGTCCTCTGCGGCGCCGCACGGCTCGGCCGTGAAGAGGGAGGCCGGGCCGCCGCCGCCGCCCCCGCCCCCGCAGCGGCGGTACGCCCCGCGGCCGACCAACGCCAGCGCGCGCCCGGCCGCCGCTTCCGCCGGCGCCCCCGCCCCCGCCCCCGCCGCCGCTGCCGCCTCGTCGCGGTCGCTCGCGGGCGCAAACTCGACGAGCGGCAAGCGCTCGAACGTGAGCAGGGACAGGTGGACGGGCGCGCCGCAGCCGCCGCAGGCGTCCGGGTCGCCGCCGCTCAGCGGGGGCGGGGCCGGGGCGCCGCAGCGGGCGCAGGGCAGGGCCCAGCCGCCGTCGCCGCCGCCCGCCACCGCGCCCGCCCCGCCACCACCCAGGCCGGCGATCGCCCCGCGCGCGCGCACGACCGCCATCTCCACCTCGGCCGTCTCCCCCGCCGTCAGCACCAGCGGGGGCACGGCGGCGAGGCGGCGGCCGGGCGCGACCCCTCCCTCCGCAGCCGCCGCCGCCGCCGCTGCCGCCGTCGCCGCCCGCAGCCCGAGCAAAAACTCGCACGCCCGCCGCACTGTGTCGGCCTCGCCCAGGGCCGGGCCCAGGCGCACGACGGTCAAGAGGGACTGGGTCAGGCTCACGCCGTGCGGCAGGCGGCGCGCGCCTCCGGGGCTCGCGCGATAGGACGGGGGGGGCAGCAGGCGGTCGAGGCCGCCCCCGCCCCCGCCGCCGCCGCGGCCCCCGCCCCCGAGCCCGCGGGCGGCCACAAAGCACGCCGCCCGGAAGACCAGGCCGGGCGGGTGGACGGCGAAGGGCTGCGCGGCCGACTCGTGCACTATGCCATAAGCCCAGTAGGCCTCGGCCGCGCGCAGGCGCTTGGCAAACTTTTGCTGCTGACGCTGTCGCTGCAGCGTCGACGCTGCCGCCGCCGCCGTCGCCCCCGGCCCTTCCCTCACCCGCCCCTCTGCCCCTTCCTCCGCCCCCTCCCCCGCCCCCTGGCTCTCGGCGGCCAGCGCGTAGTCCGCCCGGAGTCGCGCCCACGCCGCCGCCTCCGCGTAGCTGCCGGCGTCTGCCGCCGACGCCGCCGCGCTGCGCAGCAGCCTCGACGCCAGCTGCGGCAGGCCGGCGCACCCATAGGCGGCCGCGGCCTCGGCCCACGCGCCTCGCGCGACCAGCGCGGCGGCGCGCGGCAGGTGCGCCCTGCGCGCCAGGCCCGGGCCCCCTCCCGCGGCCAGGAGCGCCGCCTCGCGCCAGTTGCCGGCGGCGGCGTGCAGAGACACCAGGGCGGCGGTGTCGCCCAGGCGCACGAGGAGGTCGGCCGCGTCGTCGTGCCGGCCTGCCGCGGCAAAGGCGGCGGCGGCCCGCGCCAGGAGAGCCGCGGAGCCGCCGTCGCCGCCCGCCTCGCTCTCGTCGCGCGTCGTCGTCGTCGTCGTCGTCGTCGTCCTCCTCCTCCTCCCTCCCCTGGACGACGACGGCCCCTCCTCCTCCTCCTGGGCCCGCGGGTCCGGCAGCGACGCCGCGAGCGCGCGCAGCTGCTCCCACAGGCCGTGCTCGACCATACAGGCCGCGGCCGCGCCGAGCTCGCCGCGCGAGACCAGGAGGCACGCGTGCTCGGCGGCGCCGGCGGCGGCGGCGGCGGCGGCGGCCGGGTCGGACCCTCGCCCCTGCTGCGGCAGCCGTTGCTGGTCGTCGCCGTCGCCCCCGCCATCGTCGTCGTCATCGTCGTCGTCTCCTCCTGCTTCTGCGGCCTTGGAAGACGACGCAAAGCCGTCACCGCCTGCCTTGCGCCGCCTTTGCTGCTGATGCTGCTGCTGCCTCAGCGCCACCAGCCGCAGCCGCTGCCGCTCGCCGGCCTCTGCCGCCGCAAGGGCCGCCGCTGCGGCCGCGCTCAGCGCGGGCGGCGCCGCCGCCACCCCTGCGCCGCCGCCGCCGCCGACGTCCTCGCTGCCGCGGCACCCCCGCGCCACCTCGCGCGCGGGCCCGAGCCTGCCCATGGCCAGCCACATCTCGACCGCCTGCGACGGGCACCCGGCCGCGCAGAACAGGCGCGACGCGCGCGCCAGGCGCCCGCCCCAGGCCGCCACCTCGGCGCTCAGCGCGCCGGGCGGGGCGCCAGAGGCGGCGGCGGCGGCGAGGCGCGCCGCGAGCTCGGCGCCGCGCGCGTCGCGCAGGCGCGCGAAGGCGGCGGCCGCCGCGGGCAGGTCCAGGGCGTCGAGCGCCTCGGACGCGAGCGCGCGCCAGTCGTCGGCCGAGGCGCCAAGGCACGCGACGGCGCGCGCGACGGCCAGGCCCGGGGCGACGACGACGACGGCGTCGGCCGGGCCTGGGCGACCGCTCCCGCGCCACCCCCCGCCGCCCTTGCCCGCCGGCAGGGCCGCCCTCTGCTTGGCCAAATGCCGCACCGCCCCGCCCAGGTGCACCGAGAGCGCCGCCAGCGCGGGTGCCGCGGTCAGACCGCTCGCCGAGGAGGCCCGCTCCGCCGACGGGGACGCGGCCGGACGCAGCAGGACGTAGGCGGTGGCGCCCGCCAGGCCGACGACCAGGCCGCCGCCGGCGTCCTGCGACGAGGCCGGCGGCGCGGCGAGCGGCGGGGACAGCAGGCGCCCCTCCTCGAGGGCGGCGGCGGCCAGGAGGCCGGCGGCGCGGCGGCAGGCCGGGGGGCCGGAGCGGCAGCGGCGGGCGCCTTCGGTGGCGCTGTCGACGCTCTCGCAGTCGTCGGTGTCGTCGTCGTCCTCGTCGTCGTCGTTGTCATCGTCATCGTTGTAGGCGTCGGCGTCGGCGTCGGCGGCGGCGTCTGGCGAGCCGCCGCCGTTGCCGCCGCCGCCGCCGCCTCGGATCCCGGGCGCCGCCGTCGCGGCCGCCGCCGCAGCAGACGCCAAGGCCGCGACCCCCGCCTCCTGGCTCACCACGAGCGGCACAAAGTGCACGGCCAGCTGGCCGCCGCCGGACACGGCCAGCACGTCCGGGTGCGCGTCGCTCCAAGCGCAGCTCTCGGCGCCGCGGATGCGCCAAACGGGGCGGGAGGAGGAGCGGGGAGGAGGAGGAGCGGCGGCGGCGGCGGGGGCGGCTCCGGCGGGGCCGGTCACGCCGGCGGCGGCGGGCGCCGGCGTCAGCAGCCCGAGGCCAAACGGCTCGTAGACCGAGCAGACGCCCGAGTCATCGACCACGGCCAGGCGCAGGCGGTCGGCGGACAGGTCCAGGCAGCGGACGCCGCGGCAGCAGGAGGAGGAGGACGACGACGACGACGACGCTGCGACGGCGGCGCCCACCAGCGGCAGCGCCCCCGGCCGGTCGACGAAGGCGGCCGCCACGGCGCCCGAGCGCAGGCCGACTAGCAGCGTCTCCGCGCCAGGGGGGCCGCCGGCGGCCCGCACGTAGCGGATGGTCGAGTCGAACGACCACTCGCGCTCGGGCGGCTGCTGCTGGCAGTGCTGCTGCTGCTGCTGCTGCTGCTGCCGCTGGTGCTGCTGCTGCTGCGTCCAGGTCGGGCCGCCATTGCCGCCAGCCCGGCCCCGGCCGCCGACGGTGGCCGCAACGGCAAGCTGAGGCGCGACCGCGTAGGCAAACATGCGCGCGCCGCTGCAGAGCACCACGTGGCGCGCCGTGACCATCAGCAAAGAGCAGGCGCCCGGGGACCTCGCCGACGGGGCCGTGCCGCCGCTGCCGCCGTCGCCACCGTTGCCGCCGCCGCCCGCGGGCGCGTTGGCGGGCGCGAGCAGGCGGTCGGCGCCCGACGGGACGAGCGTCGCGACTTGACGGTACGCGTCGCCGCCGCCGCTGGGTCGGCGGCCCGTGGTGCGGTCGCGCAAAGCAATCGGACGCATGCCCTCGGCCCTTCTCCGCCGATAGCGCCCCGGCACGCCCGCGTCCTCTCCTTCGGACCAGGCGCTCTCGCCGTCGCCGTCGCCGTCGTCGTCGGCGTCGTCGCTGTCTTCGCTCTCTTCGCTCATGCTCGCGCTCCCATCGCCGCCCGTCGCCGCCCGCTCGCGCTCAAACACCTCGACGCGCCCGCACAGCTGCACGGCCACGCGCGCGCCGTAGACGCCCACGCGCTGCACCAGCTCGCCGAAGCGCAGCACTCCGGTGCCCGTCGTCGGCCCGCTCTCAAGGGCTTCCCCGCCGCCGCGCGGCCGTTGTGCCCCTCCGCCGCCCCCGCGTCTTGCCGCCGCCGCCGCCGTCGCCGCCGCCCTCAGCCGCCGCACAGAGACAGACGTGAGGCCCTCGCGCGCCGCGTACACGTGGCCGTGCTCGCCCGACAGGTGGAGCGCGTGCACCGTCGGCAGGTGCGCCGCCACCACGCTTACGGAGCCGTCTTGGCGCCCCAGGGCCACGTGCGCGACGGGCAGGTGGGCGGGGAGCGCAGCGGCGGCCTCGGCGGCAGCCGTCGCGTCGGAGGCCGGCCCCGCGCCCCCTCCGGCGCCGCCGCCGGCGCCAGCGGCCTCGGGGCTGTAGACGCACCCGCCCGGGCGCTGCGCCAGCGCCCACACCCGAGCGGGCGAGCCGTCGAGCGCTGACCCTTCTCTTGGCCGCACGGGCCACCAGAACGGGCCCAGGTCAAAAAAGGGGTCGCCGCCGCCGCCGCCGCCGATGCCGCCGCCGCCGCCGCCGCCGCCGATGCCGCCGCCGCCGCCGCTGCCGCCGCCGCCGCCGATGCCGCTGCTGCTGCCAGCGGTCTGGCCCGACGCGTCGGCGGCGACGGGGCGCCACGCGACCAGCGACACGCGCCCGCACGCCCCGCCGAGCAGCAGGAGCGTCTCCCTGGGCTGCGCCGCGTCCTCGCGGCGCCATCGTCCCTCACCTCGCCGCCCCCCCTCGTCCTCCTCCTCCTCCTCCGAGAGCGCTCGCGCCTGCGGCGAGAAGAGCGCGAGCGACGCGGCGTTGGTCTCCCCACCGCCGCCGCCGCCGCCGCCGCCGCCGCTGCGCGCGCCGCTGTCCAGGTGCCACGAGCGGACGGCGCAGGAAGCGGCGGAGGGGGAGGCGGCGCTGGAGTGGGCCAGCGCCCCGCGGGCGAGCACGACCTCGTGCAGGCGCCCGTCGGCGGTGCTGACGGCCAGAGCCGCCGCCGCCGCCGCCGTCGCCGCCGTCCCGTCGTCCGTCCTCGCCGTTCCTGCCGCCGCGGCGGCCGCCGCCGCCGGCGACCACCGCAGCCACGCGACCGCCAGGGCCGCCGCGGCCACCGCGACCCCGGGGCCCGGGTGGAGGCGCACGCGCCGCAGCTCCGCGCCCCCGCCGCACCCGTCGCGCAGCGAGACGGAGCCGTCCGAGAGGCCGAGGGCGAGCACGCGGCCGCCGGGCGACCAGGCGGCAGCGCGCGTGGCGCGGCCGGCGGCGGCGGCAGAGGAGGCGCTGGCGGCGGCGGCGGCGGCGGCGCCGGCGCCCGCGCGGGCGCCCCGGCCCGTCTCGTCGCCGAGCAGCGAGACCTTGACGACCTCGCGCGAGGCGCCGGGGTCCCACAGCGCCAGCTCGGTGGGCGAGACGGACGCCAGGCGCGGCTGCGAGGACGAGGCGCTCCAGGCCAGCGCGAGGATTGGCTCGGCGCCGCCGCCGCCGCCGCCGCCGCCGTTGCCGTTGCCGCCGCCGCCGCTATTGCCTCCGCGTCGGGCGCCCCGCCGCGCCGCCTCGTCGCTCAGCGGGGGCGCGCCCGACCCGGCGCCGTGCGCGTACCTCAGCACCGGCTGGCCCCCGCCCGTCCACACGACTACCGTGCCCGTGGCGTCGCCGCTCGCGAACCGGCCTGCCGCGCCGCCCGCGCACGCGACCGCCAGCACGGGGCCGCCGTGCCCGCGGAGCGAGTGGCGGCAGCGGGAGGGGGGGGCGGCGCCGCCGCCGCCCTCGGCGCGGCCGCCGCTCTCGCCGCCGATCTCGGCGCCGCTCTCGGCGCCGCCGGCGTCGTAGACCAGCACCCGGGCGCCGACGCCCGCGACGATGCGGGACCCGTCGGGGCTGTAGCACAGGCAGTGGCAGGGGCCCTCGACGGTCGAGGGCGGTTGGGGGCCGCCGCCGGCGGAAGCGGCGGCAGCGCAAGGGGAGGGGCGCGCGGCCGCGCCCGAGGCGCCCGTCGGCCTGTCGCGCCAAACGAGCGCAGTCTTCATTTGTTGTTCCTATTCACGCCCTTGCGCCGGCCGGCCTTGCTCTCTCTTGTGGCCACAGGTGGTCGAGAGGTCTGGGCCTTGGCGCTGATCAGCGCGCGCGCGCAAGAGAGGGAGACAGGGTGAGCGGGCGCAAGGGCTGATGGAGGGAGGGGCAGGCTGTCCGTTTTGGTTTCATCGAGGACGTCGATCGAGCGCCCGCCGCCAGGGCGCCGGAGCGAGAGCGAAAGAGAAGATGCGTTTGCGAGGGTGTGCGCGTCTCAAGCAGCGATCAGGCCTCATTTGACGTTCGAAAGCGCGAGCCGAGGAAGGGGGCCGCTCGTCAGCGACGCAGCAAAAACCGCCGTCGGCGTCGGCGACGCGGAAACCCGGCGACGCGGAAACCCGGCGTGCGCGATCGATCGCTCTCTTCTTCACTCCCCCTCCCAAAAACGCTAACCTCGCGGACAAGCATCAACCTCTTGGACAAGCCAACACCCGGCTCATTGCCTCCCGACGCACAAACAACCTCTCGGAAAGCGACGATCGCGGGGCGCGCATCCGATCCTCTCCTCCCCCTCCTCTCTCTCTCGGCCCGCCGCTCTGATCGCGGGCGCCGGGGCGCCTCAACACCCGGCAGGAATGTCATCCGGCGCGCGGCGAACGCGCGCGGCCACTGGTGGGAAAGACCCGCACCCCGAGCACAACTGGGAGGTGAGACACCGCCGAAGCGCCACCGCGCGCCTCTCGCGACGCCGCTCGCGACGCGGCCGCCGCTCAAACCCGCAAACGACAAAAACCCCAAAACCAAAAACCCAACAGTTCTTCGGGCCCCACGGCCCCCTCCTGCTCGTGCCCGCCCTCCCCGCCGTCGTGCTGGGCCTCGTCGCTGCCTGCAACGCAGAGGGGTGCCTCTCCCTGGCCCCCCTGTTCTCGGGCGGCTTTGGCGGCAGAGGAAGCGGCGGCGGCGGCGCCGCCGGCCGCCTGGCCGCCCTCGCCGCGTCGCTCCCCGGCCGCCTGGCCGCCGTCGCCGCGTCGCTTCCCGGCTGGCCGCGTCGCGGGCCGCCGCTCTACACGCACGCGGCCATGGCCGCGGCGCTCGGATGGTTCGCCCTGGTGCTCGCGCTGCACCTGCTCCTCCCCGGCACCTACGCCCAGGGCGCTCCCCTGCCGGACGGCTCGGGGCGCACGCTGAGGTACAAGCTCAACGCCTCGAGCTGCTTTGTCGTGCTTTATGGCTCGGCGCTGGCGCTGTCGGCCGGCGGCCTCGGCGGCGCGTCCTTCGACCTCGGGTGGGCGGCCGACAACTTCCTGCCGCTGGCCACGGCGTCGGTCTTGCTGTCGACCGCGCTGAGCGTGGCGGTGTACGCCGCCTCGTTCCTGCCGCCCGGGGAGGGGGGGACCGAGGCCCTGAACGGCGGCAGCGCGGGCGCGACGGCGGCAGCATCAGCAGCAGGAGGAGGAGCGACGGCGGTTGCCGCCAAGACAAACGCCGCGGGCGCAAATCACGACGGCCCGCCGCCGCCCCGCCGCCAGCAACGCCGCCTGCTGTCCGCCCACGGCGCCACGGGCGTGCCCTGGTACGACTTTTGGATGGGCCGCGAGCTCAACCCGCGCGTCCGCCTCTCCTTCCCGCCCGCCTGGGTGTCCCGCTGTTCCCTTTTCCCCGCCCCTTTCCGCCGCTGGGCCGCCAGAACTTCGGCCAAGATCTCCGCCGATCTCGATCTCAAAGAATTCTGCGAGCTCTACCCGGGCATGATGGGCTGGGCCCTGCTCAACCTGTCGTTCGCGTGCGCGCAGGCCCGCGACCACCCGGGCGCCGGCTTCCTGGGCACGGGCGTCAGCAACGCCATGCTGCTGGTCAACGCGTTCGAGCTGTGGTACGTGGCGGACGCGCTCTTGAACGAAGGCGCGATCTTGACGACGATGGACGTGACGACCGACGGACTAGGGTTTATGCTCTCGTTCGGGGACCTTGCCTGGGTCCCTTTTACCTTCGCCACGCAGGCCCGCTTCCTGGCCGAGAGCGCGGGCCCGCCCGACGGCGCGCAGGCGCTGTCGGGCGCCGCGGCGCTGGGCGTCCTGGCGGTGCAGTTGGGGGGTTACGCGATCTTTCGCGGCGCCAACGGCCAGAAGAACGCCTTTCGGCGCGACCCGTCGGCGCCGGCCGTGGCGCGGCTTCGGTCGATGCCGACGGCCCGCGGGACGCGCCTGCTGGTGAGCGGGTGGTGGGGCCTCGCGCGCCACGTCAACTACCTGGGCGACTGGATCATGGGCCTGGCGTGGTGCCTGCCGACGGGAATTCCCGGCCTGCGCGCCGCCGTGCCGTATTTCTACGCGGCCTACTTCGCGCTGCTGCTGGCGCACCGCGAGCGGCGCGACGACGCCGCGTGCGCGGCAAAGTACGGGGCGGCGGACTGGGGGCGCTACTGCGCGCTGGTGCCCTGGCGCATCGTGCCGTGGGTGTATTGAGTCGGTGATTGGAGTCAAAGAACATTTGGAAGTTTGTGTTGTTTCATTCTCAAGTGTCTGGAACGAGCGAGCGGGCGCTTTTCTGGCGAGCGCGGGCAAGAGGGCTGACGTGCCGACGACGCGCCGACGGCGGCGACGGGCCCGTTGGTCTCCCTCAAAGGGTTGCGCGCACCGACTGCTCAAGGGGGCAGACAGCGGCGCGCGCGGCGAATGTCATGCGGTAGTGCTCCTGGATCATAGCATCGGTCTGCATTGGCGTTAAGGACGACGGGGCGGGGAGAATGGGGGGTCGGCGTTTGGGAAGAAGGATCTTCCCCACTCGCATTTTTTTTCAAAAAAACGGACGTCTGTCCGCCTTTGCAAATGCTGCCCCCCTCTCCACCATTCGTCGAGCCCCACTATCCACCACTCCCAAAGCCTCTCACCAACAAGCTGCACACCTCGCGCACGCTCTGCACACAGCAACACGCGGCCAACAACAACACCGAAACGCCTCGTTCGCGACTCTGTGCTCTTTTGACACGTGAGACGCGCCTCCTTCCCGTTTTGCGCCAACGCCCGCGCCTCCCCGCCCGATTCGCCGGCGCCAGCAGCTGCTCGAGTCGGCGCGCACGTGAAGCACCGATCGCCGCGGCGCAAAGGGCTCGGCGAATGGTGTCTTGAATGGCGCCGCGCAAAGTGGTGCTCGTTCGACGGCAGTGGTCGGATTTTGCGGCTCCTTGCGACGCGCGCGCCCCCAGCCTTCGCTCACGCCCTGCCCCCCCCTCATTACAAGACGCCGACGATCCATCCGCAGGCCTCTTCCTTGGCCCCAGCAAACAACCCACGACCAGCAAGCAAACGAACAACCTCCCCGAAGGAAAATGGCGCCGGCGTCGTTCGCAGGCGTGCTCGCCGCCGCCCTCAACCCAGACGCCGTCCGCCGCCGCCCCTCGATCTGCGCCGGCGATTTCTACCGCACCCGGGAGGAGCTGGCCGCGGCGCCCGGCCTGCCGCCCATCGGGACGCTGCGCTACCGCCAGATCTACCGCTACGTAGGGCACGACGAGACCGAGGAGGTGCGAGGGCTGCTGCTTTTTCGTCTTGGCTTGGTTTCTGGCGGCGATGGCGAGCGAGCGCGTTGCCCCGCTCTTTCTCTCTCGCTCGGCGCTCACTTTTCTCAAAACGCGCCGCGCCCAAAACGCCGAAAACAAACAAAACAGGTCACCTGGCCCGTCCCCTCGCCCGAGCCCGCCGCGCCCGAGCAAGGCGACGACGGCCGCGGCCCCGACCCGACCCTGTCCGCCTCGCAGCAAACCGCCGCCACCGCCACCACCACCATCACGACCACTACCACGGCGACGAGGGCGGCGTCGGCGGCGGCGGCGGCGCGGGCGGCGGCCAAGCTGGCGCGCAGCGAGGACCGCCTGCCCGCGCGGCCGCTGGCGCCGCCCGTCGCGCTGCGCCTCCGGTCGCAGGCGTCGCAGCGCCCGGCCTCGGTCGAGTTCGTCAACGCCTCGTCGCGCCGCGTGCGCCTCGTGTGGATCGACTACGCCGGGCACGAGACCGTCTACACGTGCCTCGAGCCGGGCGCCTCGACGATCTACCACACGTTCGAGACGCACCCGTGGGTCGCGCGCGCGGCGCCGCGGCCGGGCGAGACGGCCGCCGCCGACGAGATGGCCGCGTTTTACGCCGCCGCGCACCGCTTCGCCGCCTCCGGCGCGCCGATGGACCCCTTCGCCGCCGCCGCGTTCCAGGGCCTCCCCCCCGCGCGCGGCGGGGAGGACGCGGGCGGGGACGCCGTCGCCGGCCCCAAGCGCCCGGGCGACGGCGCGCGCATGCCCATGGTGGCCGAGGGCGACGGCGCCCGCCGCCGCATGGCCTTCGTCGCCGGCGCCTTTTTCGCGCTGCCCGCCGCCCCCGGCGGCGGCGGCGCCGCGCGCCCGTACCGCGTGGCCGTGCTGGACCCGCCGCCCCTGCCCTGGTCGCGCGCGGCACACGCGGCGTTTCCGGGTGGCTTCCGCGCGGCGGCGCGCGCGCTGCTGCTCGCGCACCACCGGCGGTCAGTGCAGGAGGGGGCGCGGCGGCGGCGGCCGCCCGGCGGCGAAGGCGGCGGCGGCGGCCCCTTGGCCCCCCTGACGGTCGTGGCCCCCTCCCCCGGCCCGAGCGGGCGCATGGCCGTGGCCGACGCGCTGCCGCCCGCGGGCGCCGGCGCGGTAGAGGCAGGGGGCGCGTCTGTCGGCGGCGACGGGAGCATCGACGGCATCGGCGGCGGCGGCGGCATCGGCGGCGGCGGCGGCGGCATCGGCGGCGGCGGCGGTGACGACAGCAGCGATATCCCCGAGGCCGCGTGGCCAGCGTCGCCCAGCCGCATGCGCCGGCTGTCGCTGTCGACGTCGACGCCGCGCGCGGCCATGGCCGCGGGCGGGGGCAGCGGCATCGGCAGCGGCGGCCCGGCCGGCAACCCGCCACCGGCGCCCGCGGGGGCGGTTTGGCCGCTGTCGTTCGAGGAGGAGGGCGCCAGCGGCGGCGCCGCCGCCGGCGGGGGCAAGGGCGCGAGCGGCAGCGGGAGCTGGAGCGGCAGCGGCGCAGGCGCCGGCACGCCGCGCCGGCGCGCGCGCGAGGCCGACGGCGACAAGCAGCAGGCGCAGGACCGTCTCGCGCTGACTCCCATGGAGGGCCTGGCGTCTCCGCGGCGCCTGCGCACGGCCGCGCGCCACGGCGGTGCCGGCGGTGCCGGCGGTGCCGGCGTTGGCGCCGGCGGCTCCTTGTCGCCGAGCGCGACGGCCGCGCCCCCGCCGCCGCCCTCGATGGCGGCGGCCGTCGCCGCGGCGGCCGCGGCCGTGCGCCCCTCATCGTCTGGCAGCGGATCTGGGGGGATGTTGAGGTGAGTTTCGTGTGTGTTTTGGTTGGTTTTGTGCACGCGAGAGGGAGGAACAAAGAGAAGGGCGCGCCACCGCCGCCCCCGTGTTTTTTCTCCCTCGCTTCCTCGCCCTCTCTCTCTGAACACCTCGCGCCCCGATCCTCCTCCTCATCCCGTCGCGCGCCCCCCCAAAACAAACAAAAAAATCAAAACATCCACAGCGGCCTCTTCTCCTCCCTAATCGCCACCCTGACGGGCCTCGGCGGCGACGGCAGCCGCCCGTCCAGCGCGTGCGGGCCCCAGCACCAGCAGCAGCAGCAGCAGCAGCGGCACCAGCAGCAGCAGCAGAACCACCACCGCGCCGCGCGCCGGGCCGACGCCGCGGCGCGGGCGGCGATCCTGGCGGCCGAGCTCTCTTCCGCCGCGCGCGACGCGGCGCTGGCGGCGGGCCTGGTGGCCCTGCCCGCGGACGTGATCGTGTCGCACGTGCTGCCGCGCGCGGCGCCGCCCCGCTACCAGGACGGTCGCACGGGCCCGCCCGCGGCGCGCCGCGACGTCGAGCCCATCCTGCTGCCGGGGCCGCCGCCGCCGTTGCCCGCCGACGACGCCGACGCCGACGCCGAGGAGGAGGGGGCGGCGGACGAGGGGGCGGTGGAAGCGGCGGCGGAGGAGTGGCAGCAGGAGGGGGCCGCGGGCGAGAACGAGGCCGCGACGGGCGACGGGCCCGCGGCGGCCGCGAACGCCGAGGGGGTCCACGTCGACGAGGACGAGGAGCTGGCCGACGCCGACGCCGGCGACGAGGCGGCGGCCGCTGCCGCGGGCGCCGCCGACGCCTTTGCTTCGGCCACGAGCGGCGGCGGCGGCGGCGGCGGCGGCGACGAGGGCGACGAGGGCGGCGGCGGCGGCCTGGCCTGAGACTTTTCTGCGCGCCACGCGGGGTAGAGAGAGAGACAGAGGCGCTACGTGACGTCTTTCCGCTCTTTTCCGTCCTCTCTCTCTCTCTCTCTCTCTCTCTCTCTCTGTGTCGCGCGCGCGCGCGCGATGCTGTTCTCTGTTTTAGTTCTTTTTTTTCCGTGAGCGTTTTTCCGTGAGCGTTTTTCCCGCAAGCGTTCCTTCCCGCCGTCGCGATCCCGATCTGGCGCGTGCTGCCTTTTCTGTTTCGTTCGTTTCGACGCAGGCTCATCCGACCATTCCCTCCTGCGACCTTGGACACACGACCGCCTTTATCGTCTCTCCCTCCCTGCCCTCTTCTCTTCACACCAACAAGGCTTTCTTTCTTTCTTTTTTTCTTTTGTATTTTGGATCCCTCTGTTTTTTTTGGATCCCTCTGTTTTTCTTGGATCCCTCTCTTTTTTTTTGGTTCCTTTTTTAGTGAGCGCCCGTTCGTCTCCTTTCGACGCCGCAAACCATTCCGCCAGCACACACCAATTTTAGGGCTTTTTACGACATCACGACATGCGTCTTCAAGGCACCACCCCGGGCACCTCCCGCCGCGCCGCCTCGACCGCGCCCGCCAGCGCCCCGGCGTCCCGGCTCGAGAACGACAGCCGCACCCGGCGGCGCCCCGACGCCCCGCCGCCGCCGCCCGCCGCCGCCGCCGCCGCCGCCGCCCCGACCGCCGGCAGGCCCCCCGCCACGTCCTCCACGTCGCAGTACGACCCCACGGACACGCCGGGAAACCGCTCGTTGATGGCGCGCAGGGGTTCCGCCACGTCCCCCTCGCCCGCGGAGGAGAAGAGGTCGGCCGAAGCCGCCAGCGGGCCGGCGAAGCGGCCCGGCGCGTGCGCCTGCAGCATCTTTTGGAACAGTCGCGGGATGCCGGGCAGGACGTAGGCGCCCGCGGCGCGCGCGGCGGAGGCGGGCCCGCCCTCGAGCACGGGGCCCCACCTGGCCTCGCCGGCGACCTTGACCAGGGGCACCCACAGGCCGTCGGTGAAGAGCACCTCCTCAGCGCCGGCCGGCCTCGCGGGCGGCGGCGGCGGCGCGGGCTCGCCGCCCGCGCCGCCCGCGCTGCCCGCGCCGCCTTCCCCGCCGGCCGCGCCGCGCGGCCACAGCGGCAGCGTCGCCATGCGCAGGCGCGCCGCGTTGAGCTCGACGCCGCGCGACGCGTAGTAGGGCCGCATGCGCGCGACGGTGGGCTCGTGCAGCCCGAGGGCGAGGCCAAAGGCGTCGCCGACGGCCTCGTAGGTGACGTCGTCGTTGGTCGGGCCGATGCCGCCGGATATAAATAGACAGTGGTGCCGCGAGCGCAGCTCCCTGGCGGTGGCAGCGACGTCGGCGGCGTCGTCCGGCACGACGACCACGCGCATGAGGTCGACGCCGCGGGCGGTGAGCAGGCGGGCGAGCCAGGGCGTGTTGGCGTCAGCGATGGCGCCCGAGAGCACCTCGCTGCCGACGATGAGCAGGGCGGCCGACATTGGCGGCGGCGGAGGAGAGGCGGGGGAAGAGGCGGAGCGTGCCGCCGCCGCGCCTGCCGCTGCTGCTCCTCCTCCTCCTCCTCCTCCTCCTGCAGCGACGCGAGCGCGCCGCGCGCCGGCCAGGGCCGACCAGCCCATCATCAGGCTCATCCTTGTCCGTGAGGCATGCGCGCGTGGGAGAGAAAGAGTGAGCGAGTGAGGGAGTGTGTCGCCCGTGGCGATCGACTCCGCCCGCCGAGAGGGAGACAGAGCAGGTGGGGTGTTGTTCTTCACAGCGGGTGGTGCTTTTATGAGATCGCGAGGGAATTATAAGGGGAAGAGAGGAGGAACAAGTACAAGGGCCCAACCGCCGACGACAAACGGCCCCCGAAGAGACGCCGGCCAGAAGGGGGGCGGCGACGCCTCAATCACGGTCGACCGCCACTCAAAACCGAATCCACTCAAAACCCCAGCTGGCGCGACATGAAGTACGCGTACTCGCTCCGCACGGTCTCCTCGCGCGCCGCCGAAGACGCCCCCCTCGCGGCCCCGCGGACTGTCATCCCCGGCACCACCATTGCCGCCGCGCCGGCCGTCGAGGCCGCCGCCGCCGTCCCGAGGCCCTCCACGACGAGGCGCGCGGCACCCTTGACGGCCTCCCCGATGGCCTGGACGAAGTCGCGGGCCGCGCGGCGCCTGCGCGCCGCGGGCGTGGGCGGCGGCGTGGCCCTGCGGCCTGCGAGCAGCAGGCAGCTGCGTCGCGGGGAGGAGGAGGCCGGGGCGCCGTCGGGCTCCGTCGCTGACGGCGGCGGCGGCTCGCAAAAGGTGACGGCCGCCGGTCGCGCCGGCGGCGGGGCCACGGCGGCGCGCCACGTCGTGAAGCTGGAGCGCGACGCGTCGGCAAACGGCGAGACGGCGGTCAGGGGGCGGGGGGCCCGAGGCAAGGCAGGGGCGGCGGCAGCCGCGAGGGCGGCGGCGGCAGTGGCGGCCTGCCTGGCGGCGGCGGCCGGGTTGCGCTGAGGCAGAGTCGGGGTAGCCGCCGTGAACGAGGCGGCGCGCGCGGTCACCGCGGAAGGCAGGCGCGGCCGCTGCTGCTGCGACGCCGAGAACGACGAGGCGCGGCCCTGGAGGCGCGACATTGGTGGGGACTTTTCTTTTCGGACCTGTCCTGGTGGTGAGATATTTTGGTCCGCGCCAATCAGATGATTTGGCAGGTGTTTTCGATGCAGCAGCGCAGGTGGGAGGCACTGTGGTGATGGATGGTGTGAAGTCGTGTCGACGTGTTGTTATTCGGCCTTGTTTGGTTGTTGGATGGGGTACCCTCGGCCTAAGTACCCTCGGCGTAAGTCACACTTGTCACCCGGGGGAAACTGGGAGAGGAGGGAGAGGCCAAAGGCTCTTTTTTTTAGAACGGCCTCTCCCCCTCCCACCCCTTCCTGGCACTTTCGCCATCCGCCCAAACACAACGCCAGCAGGCTTGTTTCCCCCCCTCTATCTCCTTTCGGCGCGCGCCCCAGCACGCGCACCCCAAGAAAGAGAGCGCGCGAAGACAAAACCCCGACTTCGCCAGACAGCCGAGGAGTTTCCCTCCCCCCCGTCAACGCCTCCCCGCGAAATCATGGTTTCCTCCCACGCCCTCGCCCTCCACCGTTGCGGTTCGGGGGGCGCATGCTGCCCGGAGGAGCCCACGGCGGCGTGCCTGAGCGGCGCCGTGTGGCCGCTGTCCTTGTCGGCGGCGTCCACTGCCGTTGCGCGCGCGCGGCAAGGGAAGGCAGCGCCCGCGCGGCGGCGACGAACGCCCCTCGGCGGCGCGCTGGCGTCGGCGGCGGCGCCGCTGCTGCTGCTGCCGGCCGCGGCCGCCGTGCTGGCCCTGGCGGCGCGCGCGCTGCGGCGAGCGGCGCGCCGGCGCGCGCGGAGGTCGTCCCGCCGCAGCAACAGCGACCGGAGGCTAGGAGCCGGAGGAGCAGGAGCAGCAGGCCAGGCGGCCGGCGGCGGCAGCGCGTTTGCCTCGGCGGCGGCCGCGGCGGCGGCGGCGGCGGGCGCGGCGGCCGGCGCGGCTGCGAGCCCGGCCGGCGGGAGCAACAGCGGCGGCGGCGGCAGCGCAAGCGGCGGCGGCGGCCACCACCACCCCCACGGCCGCTCGTCGGCGGCGGCGGCCGCGGCCGCGGCCGCCGCCGCCATGATGACGGCGTTGGCGGGCGGCCGCCAGGCGTCGGTGGTGGCGGCGGCCATCCGCGCGGCGGCGGCGGCGAACGCGTCGGCCGCGGACGCGTCGGCGGTCTTTTCGTCGGCGGCCCGGCCCCGCACGGCGACGCTGCCGCCGCGACCCCAGCATCAGCATCAGCAGCAGCAGCTGCAGCAGCACCAGCTAGAGCAGCAGCAGCAGGCCGGCAGCCGCGGCAGGACGCCCGTGCCGCCGTCGTCGCCGTCGCCGCTGCCGCCGCTGCTGGCCCGCGCGTCGTCGGCGCCGCCCCTGTCGACGGCCCCGCTGCGCGCGCGCACGCCGCCGCCGCCGTTGTCGGTGGCCGACGAGGGAGGGCCGCCGTCGCCGTAGGAAGGAGGTGCTCGAAAAGGACGACCACCAACGCAGCGAGGAACAAAAGAAAATACCAACACAGATCTCAACTTTTGAAGAAAAACAACCCCCCCCCCGGACGCCGGACCCACACAGCGACATTAATGTAATAATTTCACACGCCCGACGTACAACGCATTCATCGGGCAGTACGACGCCCACCACAAGCGGCGCGCGCGTCGTCTCCCTCCCTCGCGCGGCGAGGCAACGTCCCGTCCGTCTGTCCCCCCCGTCGATCTGTCCCCCCGTCGGTCTGTCCCCCCGTCGATCTAGTGCTCTCTACGCCGTCGCCGCCGCGAACCGCTTGCCCACCGCCTCCCAGTCGACCAGCTTGTCCACGAACGTGGTCAGGTAGTCCGGGCGGCGGTTGCGCGCGTCGATGTAGTAGGCGTGCTCCCACACGTCGACGGTCAGGATGGGCGTCTTGCCCTCGACCACCGGGTTGACCGCGTTGGGCGTCTTGGAGATGGTCAGTTTCCCCGCCTTGTCAGCGACCAGCCACGCCCACCCGCTGCCAAACTGGGTGGCGCCGGCCGCCTTGAACTCGGTGACAAAGGCGTCGTACGAGCCGAACGACGCGTCGATGGCCGCGGCCAAAGGCCCGGAGGGCAGGCCGCCGCCGCCGGGCTTCATCGACTCCCAGAAAAAGGTGTGGTTCCACACCTGCGCCGCGTTGTTGAAGGCCGGCGTGGGGGCGCCGCCGTTCCAGGTGGCGACGACGACCTGCTCGAGCGACTTTCCGTCGAGGTCGGTCCCGGCGATCTGCTTGTTCATGTTGTCGACGTAGGCGCGGTGGTGCTTGCCCCAGTGGACCTCGAGGGTCTCCTTGCACATGTGCGGCTCGAGCGCGTCGAGCGCGTAGGGCGGGTCCTTCAGCGCGATGGCCGCGCGGACGACGGCGGCGGGGCGGCGCGCCGCGACGCCGGCGCCGGCGCGGCGCCCAGCGATCTTCGACGTCGTCGTGAAGGCCATTTTCTCGTTTCTTCTTTTGCTACGTGGCGGTTGCTGCTGCTTCCTGTGGTTGGCTTCGGATGGTGGGGGGCCGGGCGGATTGGCGTGCGGGTTGTTTTACGCGGAGGGGGGAGGACGTGAGAGGGTGAGAGAGAAGAAGCGAAAAGAAGAAACGATTCGATGTGCGCAGAGCGAAGCGTGGTCGGTCGCGCAATGGGACCGTCTCACCTGTTTCGTTATGTGTGTGTGTGCGAGTCGACGTTTGATTCTGGTACAGGGATGGCGGGGGAGGGGGCGCAAAGCTGTTGAGGAGCTCGAAGAGGGAGAGGGAGAGGGGGGGGATCTCCCGTCCTCTCCTCCTCCTCGAGGGGCGCTTGTGGCTCTCCCTCGCGCCCCACGCTCAAAAGCGCGAGCGGCGCCGCCTCCACAGGCCTGGGCACGCCCAAGACCTCCCTAGCGCCGGTCTCACACGCGTCGACCGCCTTGATCACAGAAAAAGGGCCGCAAGCGAGCAGACAACGCGTCGTTGACCGAGCGCACTCGCCGAGACGGACGCCCGCCGCCGCCGACAACGAGAGCCCCGCCAAAAATAACGCGATGGCGCGGCAGGAGCAGCCGCAGCCGCCGCCGCCGCCGCGGCAAGCGACGGACCTAGGCCGCCTGTGGTCCGAGCGCATCGCCGCGGCCGAGCGCCCGCCGCCCTTTGCGCTGCGCGGCGGGGGGCGCAAGGGCCTGGCCCGCGCGCCGCCGCCGAACGAGCGCCTGGCGCCGGCCGCCGTCGCCGCGGCGCTGGCCGCTTGGTGGTCGCGGGAGGCGGCCGCGCGGGCGTTTGCGGCGGGCGGCCTGGCAAGCGACCTGACGCCGCCGCCGCCTTTGTCCTCGCTGCCGCCGCCCTCGGCCGCCGCCCTGGCATGGGCGCGCGGGGGGGCCTACCTCGAGGCGGGCGCGCCGGAGCAGGCGCACAGGGACGCGCGCGCGGCGCTGGCGCAGTGCGGCGGCGGCGGCGGCGGCGGCGGCGGCCGAGGCGGCGACGGGCTGGCCAACGCAGACGCAGCAGCGACGGCAACAGCGGCGATGCTGCTGGCGCTGGCGCACGCGCTGTGCGGCGCGGCGCTCGAGGCGCTCAGCGCACGCCCCGCTCCTGCCGGCGCCGAAGACAGCGACGAGGAGGAAGAGGGGGAGGACGACGACGACTCGGGCGACGACGACTCGGGCGACAGCGACGGCGGCCCCCGCCCGGCGTCCCTGCGCGCTCGGCTGCTCCTGTCGCGCGCGGCGCTTCACCGCGCCGAGGCGGCCGAGGCCAGCGGCGGCAGGCTGCCCGGCCCCAGCACGGCCCTGCTGCTTCTCCTGCCGGCGAGCCACCGGCTGGCGCTCGCGGGCGACGACGGCCAGGGGCAGGGGCAGCCGCAGCAGCAGCTGCTGCCGCCGCCGTTGGCGTCGGCCTCAACGGACGAGCCCGCCGCCATTGCTGCTGCTGCCGCAGGCTCTGCCGCAACGCCGCCCGCCTGCGCGGGCGCCGCCGCCCGCCTGCGCGCCCAGCTGGCCGCCGACGCGCGCGCGCGCCTGCCCCTCGTGATGCGACCCCCACCGCCCGGCTCGAGCAACCGCTACCGCTTCTTCCGCGCCTACGCCCTCAAGCGGCTGGCGGCGCTGTTCCCTGCGCCGGGCGGCAGCAGCGGCGGCGGCGGCGGCGGCGGCGGCGGCCGGGGGGACGACGACGGCAGCGGCGGCGACCCCGACGTCGACGACGAGGCCGCGCTGCTCGCGCGCGTAGGGCTCCCGGCCTGCGTCGCGCGCCGCATGGTGGACGGCACGGACGCGGGTGACCTGGATCTCATGCTGCAGCACCCGGCGGCCGCGGCCGCGCAGGCCGCCGAGCTGATCGGCGTGCTGCTGCTGGCGGCCGGTGCCGCCGCCGACGACGCCCCCGCCGCGGCGGGCGGAGCGGGCGGCGGCGGCGGCGGCGGCGGCGGCGGCGGCGGCGGCGGCAGGGGCGAGGCGGCGGTGGCCGCCCACCCGATCTCCCCCCTGTCGTGGCGCGAGGTGCAGGCGCTCGAGCAGGGGGCCCAGACCGTGGGCCTGTCGCTCGGGCACGAGGTCGGGGTGCGCGCGGCCGCGAGGGAGGCGCAGGCGCTGCGGCGGGCGATCGCGGCGGCGGCGGCGGCGGCAGAGGCGGCACCGTCCGGCGGCGCTGTCGGCGGCGCCGTCGGCGGGCGCGAGCTCGCGGCCGCGGCGACAAAGGGCCCGGCGGCCGCGGCGATGGTGCTCCTGGAGCTGGCCAAGGGAGGAGGATGGGCAGGAGCTGGAGGGGAACGGCCGCCGCCGGCGCGCTCCGACATGCTGCTGGATTTGATGGCGAGGTTTGGCGCGGCGGGGTGAGCGAAGGGGAGCGGCGACCGACCGACCGATCGACCGGCGCCCAAGAGGCCGCCCCCTCTCCGGCGTGACATGACGTCCGACGCGCACACGCCCTTCGCGTCATTCGATCGCTTGCGTAGCTATCAACCACCCCCCGCCCCAGCATCGAAGCAGTCTCCCCCTTCCTCGCTTTTCGGCGGACTCCGAAACCTCCCCCCTCACCTGCAAAGAAAAAAGAGGGGGGCACTTCGGGCCGAGACGGAACAATGGCGTGCCCGCTACGCGTGGTGCTCGTCGCGGCGTCCCTGCTGCTCGCGTGGCTCGCCTGGCGGCGCGCGTCGGCCGAGACGGCCGACGGCAAGCAGGCGGTGGCCCCCCTTGTCCTCGCCGGCGGCGGCGGCGATAGCCAGGGCAGCGGCGAGGGCAGCGGCGCGTGCCGCGCGCGCGCCGAGGACGCCGGGGCGCCGGCGGCCGGGCGCCCTCCGCCGCCGTCCTGGAGGGCGCGCGGCGTCTCCGCGGCGCGCGTGCTGGTCGACATGGCGAGCGGGCGGTACCTGTACCGCGCCTGGAAACAGGAGCGGACGCAGGCGGAGCAGGCGCACGAGCACGAGCCAGTGGGAGAAGCTGCCGCCGCGGGGGCCGGCGCCAGCGCGGCGGGCCTTCCGCCGGCCGCCGCCGTGCGCAGGAGACCGGCGCCGGCCCCCGCCGCCTCTAGGCCTCTGAAGATGACTCGTGTAAAATGAGACGGCTGTTGTTGCGTCGTCAACCATGTCTGGGGGGAGACGAGTCGATTACAGGAAAAATGTGTGTTTGCCGGTCAGTTGTCAAGGGGGGCGCGCGCGTGCGTCGCGTGTGCCCGGCGCGCGCTCGGCGGCCCGGCCCTTTTTCGTCTTCGCTCCAATCGATGAGATCGGCGCCTTCAGCCTCACGCCCCCCCCCCCCTCGCCGCCGCCGGCGCCGTTTCACGCCTCGACCACGTACTTTGCAAACAGGTTCTCCGGCCGGGTCATCGCCTTGAACTCGAGCGCGTTCCCCGAAGGGTCCCGGAAGAACATGGTCCACTGCTCCCCTGGCTGACCGACGAAACGGAGGTGGGGCTCGATCTCGAATTTGAATTCGAATTTGACTTTGAAATCGGACCCGAGCTCGGAGATCGGACCCGCCGCCGCCAAGCCCCGGAGCCGCGCCGCCAGCTCCCCGAACTCGCCGACGGTCAGGCACGCGCCAAAGTGCGGCACGGGCACCGCGTCGCCGTCGACCGCGCTCTGGCTCGTCGCCGCGCGGTGCCCCGCGACGCAGTGCGCCACGAGCTGCGAGCCAAAAAAGTCAAAGTCGACCCAAGTGGCGGCGCTGCGGCCCTCGCGCAGGCCGAGCGCGCCGCCGTAAAAGGCGCGCGCCTCGGCGACGTCGCGCACGGGGACGGCTAGGTGGAAGGGGCGCGGCTGGGCTGTGGGGGCGGGGGCGGGGGCGGTGGGCGTCGCGGCCTCGCCCGGGGAGGGCATTTTGAGGGGGGCGACGCGGGGGCGAGAGAGACGGCGGCGTCGGCAAGCGCGACGGGCGGCGGCGGCGGCGGCGGCAGCGAGAGGCGCGAACGTTGTGCGCGCGCGCGCGTTGCGAGCGAGAAGGGGGTCGCCGGGAGAGAACAGCGCGGCGGTCCTCGAGTCACCCCCGGGGGTTGGCGGGGAGAGAAGGGAAGGGTGGGGGTCACCAGCCAAAAAAAAAGGAAAACTGCATTCTTCCGTAGGCGTCGAGGGGTCAAGCTGCGATCGAGGAGAAACGGCAGCCGACAAGAAATGGAACGTAACGACTGCGGTTCGATTGGTTTTGGATGCCTTGGGAGGAGAAGGGCGACGCGTGTAAAAAAACCTACGAAGCGGCGGCGTCGGCGGATCGCCACCGCCCGGACTCGAGCGCGCACGCGACAGGCGTCTTGCGGCATTGCCTCTCCCTCTTTCTCTGCTTCTCTCAGGCGCACACACACCTCTCGAGCGCGTCCGCGCGCATTCTTCCCTACCAGAACCAGGACCTATATCCGCGCGGCGAATCACACCAAACAAAACAAAAGAGATGTCGCTATCGGAGCACTTTGCCCCGCCCACGTCCGCCGATCAGGGAGACGACGGCCTCTTCGCGCGCCCGCGGCCCAAGCCGCACCCGACCCACGACCCCGACGGCGTCATGGTGGGCCTGCACGGGGACGCCGAGCTGGTGGCGTTCGTGCGGCGGGGGGCAAGAGGCGGAGGAGCGACGGCCGGCGGCGGCGGCGACGGGGCCGGCGTTGGCGGCGGCGTCGGCGGCCGAGCAGCGCCGACGCCGACAAAAGGAGGCAGCAAGCAACCGGCCGCCAACACCGGCCTCGCGGTCGTCGAGTATGGCGCGTCCTGGTGCGCCAAGTGCCACGAGATGTTCCCGGCCTACCTGGGCCTCGCGCGCAAGTACCCGCAGCACCGGTACGCCGTCGCGCACGTGGACGAGCTCTCGGCCAAGGCGCGGTCGGGCGCGCTGTTTGCGGGCGGCGGCGGCGGCGGCGCGGGCGCCGGGGCGGCGGCGGCGGGCGGCGGCGGGGCGGCCGTGCGGTACACGCCCACGTTTGCGCTGTACGACGGCGCGGGGTCGGGCCGGCAGGTGGGCGAGGTGGTGGGGAGGGACCCGCGGCGGCTCGAGGACCACCTGTGGCTGCACTCGGACTAAAGAGGCAGGATCGATCGATCGATCGATCGATCGCGTCGCGCTCTTCGTTTTTTTTTGTCGTCCCGAGCCGAGCTGAAAACGATTGGCGGCGCCCCCCCCCTCTCCAAAACCGCGTTCCGCCTCGTTTTGTCCCTTTGTTCCCGCTTGTCCAGCGGACCCTCTGTTCGCCAGCAACACACACAGCACAACTCAACACCACCCGCGTTGTCAACCTCCAGAAACATCCTCTAGCACACAGCCCGCCGCCGCAAGAGTATCCCCCGGACGCGGCGCCGGGCCGCAAAGAAAAATCGCCACCACAAGAAAAACGAGCGAGCGGAGGCGATGGAGCGCCCGGCCGCCGCCGCAGGCGCCGCCCCGGCCAGCGGGCTGCCCCAAGCGCCCCCGCTCGACCAAGGCGCCCTCCAGGCCAGCTTCCGCGCCTTCCTCGAGCGCCCCGAGAACCTCCCCCTGGCGGAGCAGGCGCTCGCCGAGGAGGCGCGCGCGGCCTCGCTCGCGGCCGAGCGGCGCGCCGAGGCGCGGCTGCGCGCGGCCGTCGGCGGCCTTGCCCCGCGCGAGTGGCGCCGCCTCCAGCCGGCGCTCGGCTGCCCGTCGCCGGCGCTGCGCGGCGTGCTGCTGAGCCTGTGCAACCCCGAGGGGGGCGGCGGCGACGGGGGCGGCGAGGACCCGCAGGGAGACGCGGCGCGGCTGCAGGCGTGGCTCGAGAACCCGCGCGTGATGGACATGCTGCGGCGGGCGGCGGCGGCGTTTGGCGGCGAAGGGGGCGGCGGCGGCGGCGCGCCGGGCGGGGCCCGCGGCGCGTCGGCGCGCCGCCCGCGCGCCGCCGCCGCCGCCGCCGCTGCCGCCGTTGGCAGCGCCGGCGACCTGGACCGCCTGGTGGTCGCGCTGGCGGCCGGATCGGACGCCGACGCCGGCGCCCGCCTTCCCGCGCACCAGCTCGTGGAGGCGCTCAACGAGCACGCGCGGGAGATGGCGCTGGGCCGCGCGGCCCTGCTCTCGACGCCGTCGCCACCTGCGCCGACCTGCCCCGCCCCGTCCCCGGCCGCGGCCCCGGCCCCGGCCCCTCTTTCCGCCGCCGCGGCCGACGCCGCGCTCGCCCACTTTGCGCGCGCCGCCGCGGCCGTGGCGCACGTACGGCCCGAGGACGACAGAGACTCGGCGGCCGTGCGCGAGCTGCGCCTGGCGCGCGCGGCCGCGTGCGCGGCGCAGGCGGACGCGCACGCGGCGGCGGGCCGCTGGGCGGCGGCGGCCGCCGCCTGCGACGGCGGCGTCCGCTTTTTGAAACCCTCCGGTTTCAGCGCCAACAGCAGCAGCATCAGCAACGCCGTCGCCTCTCTGCTCGCTCGGCGGTGCCGCGCGTCCGTCGAGCTCCGCGATTTCGCCGCCGCATCCGAGGAACTGGGCCGCGCGCGCGAGGCGGCGGCCGAGGCGGGCGCCGGCGCGGCGAGGGCGTGGGAGCAGCAGTTGGGCGCGCTCGGCGGCCTGTTGGCGGCGGTGCTGCGGCGCGCCGCCTCGCGCCCGTCGCCGGCGGGGGCGCGCGACGACGAGCGCGCGTTTTGCGCGCGCATGCTCAAGGGGCTGTGAGACGTGTGGGTGGCGTGGTTGTGCCTGTATTCATAACAATTGTTGGTTTTTATTTGTGTTCTCATCCGTCTCGTCTCTCTTTGTCTTACGGCGCCGCCGCCTTGGTCGTCCCCCCCACCGCTTCAGCCGCCGGAACCGACAAAGACGATGGGATCGCGGCCGCCAGCCCCAGTCGCTCGCCGCCCGCCTTTTGAGACCCCTTGCCACCCTCCAGCAGCTCCTTGACAAAGCGCCATGAGAGCGACCACTGCGGCTGCGCCAGGTCGACGGGCGTCTGCCCCTGGGCGTTGCGCGCGGCCGTGAGCGCCGACGCAGAAGCGGCGGCGGCGGCGGGAGACGCCCCGGGCCGCAGCAGCAGCGCCGCGCACACCTCCACGTGCCCGCGCATGGCCGCCCAGTGCAGCGCCGTGTTGCTGCCGAGGTCCTGGTGGGTGTGTTTGTTTGTTTGATTTGGTTGTGTTTTTTCTACCAGGGGCGGAAAGGCCGCCGTGAGCGGACAAGATTGAGAAGGAGCGAGTGCGCAAGCGAGCCGCGACGACGAAAAAGAGCGCTCAACGCCCCCGTCCTCCCGCCCCCTTCGCCAAACCGATCAAACTCACCGCCGCCAGCGCGTCCGCCCCCCGCCCGAGCAGGAACCGCACCACGTCCACGTGCCCGTTGTGCGCCGCGCGCACCAGCGCCGTCTCGCCCATCACGCTGCGCGCACCGTCCAGCGAGGCGCCCTCGGCCAGCAAAAACTGGGCGACCGACAGGTGGCCGTTGCCGCAGGCCAGCACGAGCGGCGGGTCGCCGCCCGCGTCGCTGGCGTCGAGGGAGCAACCGTCGGCCACGTGCTCCTTGACCCAGTCGAGGTAGCCGTCGCAGCTGTCGCGCCAGATGTTGGACTTGTCCGGCACGAAGAGGCCGGTCTGTTTGTTTGTTTGCGGGATGTTGTTTTTGCGGGTATGGTTTTGGTCGCAGGCGAGCGGGGGGGCGGTCAGCGACAAGGAGCGGCGGCGCTCGGGGTCCTCTCGTCCCCGTCTTGTTGACTCTCCTGCGCCCAGAGCGCGGGGACTCACGATCAGGTCGAACGGCATCTTGTTTTGTTGTGCTGTTTGTTGATGATGTGGACTTGTGGTGGTCTCTGCAGCCAGAAAAGAGCGAACGACGCCCCCCCCCTCGTTCTTGACTCTGTTGCGCCCGCGCGTCGAGGCGTTTCTTTATTTAGGGCGTCGCCGCCGGCGCCGCCGCTAAAACCTCCTTCTCCCCCTCTACGTTGACGCAATCCCCCTTTCCGTAAAAGCAAACAACGCAAGGCCCTCGCTATGAGGCTACTCTCACTGAGACCTTGGGCGACAGCTCTGCTACTGCTGCTCGCCCTGTCGCGCGCAAGAGGGCAAGAGTCGCCGGCGGCCGCCGAGGCCGCCGCCGCCGCCGTCGGGGCGCCCGGACGGAACGACGACTTCGGCGCGGCTGCGATCCTGAGCGCCATGGCCTCTCGCGCGCAGCAAAACTCGCTGTCGCAGACGCTGATCGCCCTCATGGCGCTGGCGGCGGCCGAGGTCGAGGAGCCGCAGGGAGAAGGCGGCGGCGGCAACGGCGGCGGAGGTGTCAGCAGCAACGGCTCGGCCTCCGCGTCGTCCTTGCTGCTGCTTGAGGCTGCGGCCGCTGGCGCCGCTCCAACCAGCGACAATGCGACCACCACCACCACCACCACCACCACCACCACCAACACCATCACCAGCAATGCCGAGCAAGATGCCGTGCAGTTCCGCAACGCCCTGCGGGACCACGCCGAGGAGCTCGTCGCGCAGCAGCAGGACCAATTCGTCAACGCGCTGTCGTTCGGGCAGAAGCAGCAAGAGGACGCCAGTAAGGACGACGGAATCGACGACGGCGGCGGCGGGTTCCAAAACAACATCGGCGGCGGCGCCCGCGCGGACAAAAATCAACGGAGGGACGCCTTGGGCGCCCTGCTGGCCAAGGTCGCCGAGCGCGTCGTCGCGAATGGGCCCGCCTCCGTCCAGCTGCGCGACAGGCTGGTGATGGGCCTCGGGCGCGCCGCCCGCACGGCGGCCACCTCGCAGCCCGGCGCGGGCCCCTGCGGCAGCTACGGGTGGGGCGCCGGCGGCGAGTACGCCCCCGCGGTCTGGCAAGGTCCCATCCTGTCGCTGTCCCTGTCGCTGGGCTCATGCGCCCTAATCCCCAGCCTCGAAGGACCGGGCGCGGCCCTGACCGCGGGATCGGCGTGGACCAACGCCGTCGGAGAACTGGCGTGCCTGGGGCCGGGCCTGGCCTATGCGCTGTCGCCGCTCATTTACACCAGCGCCGGCCTGTCGGGCGAGTCCCTGAGCGCGCCGGCGTGCCGCCTGTCCGCCTCCTTCGGGCCCTCGCTGTCGCTGACGCTGATGCGCGGGCCGAGGCAGGGGGCGGGCGGCAAGGGCGAGGGCGGAGGGGGCAAGGACGTCTACCCGTCCGAGGGCGCCTTCCTCGCGGCCGCCGCGCTCAACGGGACGCTCGACCGGCGCATCCGCCGGCTCGAGCGAGGCCTCGCGGTCGCGGCGGGCCTGAGGACTGCCTTGCCGATGTGGCGCAAGGGCGAGGGCGTCGGCGAAGGGCAGGACAAGGAGGAAGAGGAGGGGGACGGCGGCGACTATGAGTTTGCCTGGGAAAAGGTCGAGGGCAAGGCGGGCGGCGACGCGCTGCGCAAAGGGACGGGGCGGCACCTGGCCGGGGAGCTCCTCAGGCACGTCGCGTGGGCGGACAAGAAGGGGAGGTTTGTCAACGCGCTGGCTGGAGGGGAGGAACAAGCGTCTGGTGCTGCGGCGGCTGTTGAGGCATCGTCGTCGCCGTCGTCGCCGGCGTTTGAGAACCGGATCGGCTGACAGACGCGGGTAAATCTTTTTCTTCTCGGTGTGCGCGCGCGCAACAGAAAAAACAAAACTGACATCTCAAATGCTCTTTACTCGCGTGTTTTATATACAAGACATGGTGGTGCTCACGACAGCAGCGACTCGAACGGCAACGGCACGCCCTCGCCGTCCTCCTTTCGCGGCCCCGAGCGGCGGCGCCGCCGCTCCTCGCGCTCGACCGCCCCGACGCCAGGCCGACGCTTCGTGCTGCCGCCGCCGCCGCTCTCGCTCTTGCCCATTTTCGGTGGCGGCTTTCCGCCTCCCGCGGCCGGCGGCGTGCGCAGCTCAAAGTCGCCGTCTGCCTCATCGCCGTCGTCCTCCTCCCCGCCGTCGCTGCTCAGCGCCGCCGCCCCCTCCTTGGCCGCCCGCCGGATGCGCGCCTGGAACGCCGGCAGCTCTCCCACGAACAGCGCGTTGTGCGCCCACCCCGCGTACGGCCCGAACGCGTCGAAAAAGGCCCTCTGGACGACCGGGTGGAGCGCGGGCACGGGCGCGCTCTTGCCGCGCAGGGCGTCCTTGGCGTAGTACTTTTTCGCGAGGTCCCACACGTGCGTGTCCACGGGAATTGCGCCGTGCTTGTCGAGCGCAAAGAGCGCGACGCACGAGGCCACCTTTGGTCCCACGCCGGGGAGCTCGGTGAGCAGCTCGACCGCGCGCTCGAGCGGAACGTCGGGCGAGCGGAGCGAGAGAAGCCAGGCGTCGGCCGACAAGGCAGAGGCAGGGGTGGCGGCGGCGGCGGCGGCGGCGGCGGCGGTGGCGCTGCCCTCGGCCGCTTTGACGCCGTCGTCGGCAGAGGCGTGGGCGTGGGCGTGGGCGGCGGCGGCGGCCTTGGCGCGCAGGAGGGCGACCGAGCCGGCGATGTAGCGGGCGCGGTAGCTGTGTTGCATTTTTTTTGGTTGTGATGGTGCGTGGAAGGGCGTATGGGAGGAGAGTGAGACGGCGGCGGCGGCAGAGTGGAAAAAACAAGAGTCGGCGCGCGCGCCCCCCGTCCGTTCCTCGCGCGCTGTCTCGAGAGACCCTCTGCGCCGCGGACACGGCCGCGCTGCCGGACCTGGCGCCCGAGGCCCGCCGCAAGGCCAACGGCGCCGCCGCCGCCGCCGCCGACCCCGCCGGCCGCCGCGCGCGCCGCCGCGGGGCTGCCGCCCGACCCCACCCTGCTGCGCGCGCGCCCTCCCCCGCCCCCCCCTTTTCTCCGCCCCCCCCTTTTCTCCTCCGCCCCCTTTTCTCCGCCGCCCCCCCTTTTTTGCAGACGCACTACTCACCCGAACCCGTCGGCGCGCAGGGCCTCCTCCGAGGCGGCCGCCAGCTGCTCCAGGGAGGGAAAGGCCCAGAACGACGGCGCGGCGGATCCGGCGCCCGTCGACGGCGCGGCCGCTGCGCGCGAGAGCGTCGCACCGGGCGGCGACGGCGACGACGACGGCGACGGCGCCGCGCGCCGCCTTCCACCCTTGCCGGCCTTGGCGGCGGCGGGCGGCGGCGTCGCCAGCTCGACCCGCACGACGAGGTCCTCCTGCTCGCCGCCGCCCAGCGCCGCGGCCCACGCGGCCTCGGTCGCCTGCCGGTCGGCCGCCCTCTCGCCCTTGTCCCCCTCACCGTCTTCCTCGTCGTCGCTGTTGTCGCCGTCGCCGAGCGTCGCCGGCGTCGCGGGCGCGACCCGCCCCTTTAGCGCGAGCGCGGCCAGCTCCTCCTCCGCCCACGGCTCGAGCTCGATCGCGCTGCCGTACCGCGCGCACAGCCGCTCCACCATGCCGTGGATGCGCGAGATGTGGTTGTTGGACGAGCACACGAACGAGAAGAGGCACTCGAGCGGCGCCTGACGGAGCATGCGCGCTCCCGGCAGCGCCGCGGCCACGCGCCGGTAACGGGCGTCCCCCTCTGCCCAGCCGCGCGCGAGCTCGGCGAGCCGCGGGCGGCCGGGGCCCAGGTTGAGGTAGTCGAGGAGGGCGGCCTCGGCGGCGGCGAGCTCGGCGGCCGCGGGGCCGCCGGGCGGGCGGGAGGCCAGGCGCCAGCAGACCTGGCCGGCAGGGGCGGCGGCGCTCTCGGCGGCCGGCTTGGCGGCAGCGGCGGCCGGCGGCGGCCGCTGGCGCAGGAAAAAGACGCGCCGGCCGACGACGCCGGTGTACGTGTGCGCGCCCGCCTTGCGCCACCGGAAGGACTGGCCCACGGGGAGCGTGTGGTGCAGCGTGAGCTCGTCCCCGGTGACGCCAAGGAGCGGCCGCCAGTCGGAGCCGGCCATGGTGGCGACGCGGCGGCGTGCGGAGACGAAGCGGAAAAGCGCGGGGGCGGAAGGAGAGAGTCTCGTGAGAACGCAGGCGCGGCGCATATGCCCTCTTGTTCGCTTGGGAGGGGGGGGGAAGCAACGCGGGCGTTCGTGAAATGCAGTACAGCAAGTCAAGCAGAAAGCTTCGGCATGTGCGTTTCGGTACAGCGTTCGATCACAACAGAGGGGACGACTTTACCGCGATGGGCCGGGCGCGCCGCCGCCGCCGGTGCGGGCGCGCGGCGCGCTTTTTTTCAAACGCCGGCGCCCTTCTTTAGGACGATCAGTGGTCGCACCGCGCGACGCTAAAGCCGTTGAACACCTCGTCGTGCCACATGTCCAGCTCGGTCACGCGTCCAGCCGGACACCCCAGCCTCTCCCGCCGGTCGTGCGCGGGAGGCGACGAGGCCGGCGGCGAAGGGTCGACGACGACGACGACGGCGGCGGGAGCGCCGCCGGCGCCGGCGCCGCCGCTCTCGCTCGCACTTTCGCTGCCGCCGGCGCCGCAAAACACGCTCACGCCGCCCACGCGCATGGGCTGGCCCTCCTCCTTGACGTCCCCGGAGGGGCGCGCGGGCCGCCACGCGACGCCCGTCACGCCCTGGCCGGGAGGGCACGACGCCGAGCGCACCTGCGGCCCCGCGAGCTCGCCGCCGCCGCCGCCGCCGCCGCCGCCGCCGCCGCCCGAGAAGAAGCCCGCGCGCTCCACCTCTGATTGCGCCGCCGCCCGCGCCGTCAGGTCCAGGCCAAACACGAGGCGGCGGTCCGGGCTCGCGGGCGCGGCGGCGGGGTCGTACTCGGCGCGCGCGGCGCCGGTGCTGCAGCGCAGGGCGACGCCCGCCAGGAAGGGGTCGGCGTAGGCGCCGCCGCCGCCGCCGAGGGCGGGCAGAAAGTGCAGGTCGAGCCCCGACAGGAAAACGGCGGGCGGCCCCGTCCCGGCGGCGGCGGCGGCGGCGGCGGCGCTGGCGGCGACGCAGCGCGCCTTGCGGCGGGCGCCCTCCTGGTACCCTAGCATGGGCGGGAGGACGGCCGTGCTCGCGGCGATGGAGGACGATGGCAGGGACGCCGGGTCGGTCGCGGCGGCCAGGCGGAGGAGGAGGACGAGGAGAGGGACGAGCGCCGCTGTGGAGAGAGCTTTTTTTAGCGCTTTTTTAGGAGGGGGGGGGGGGCGTTGGCGGCGCGTCGCGCGCGGAAAGAAAACACGCGAACGAGAACGCGCGCGCGCGCACCTGATGTTCCGCCGACCACGGCCCCCCTGCGCTGTCCCTCTCGCCTCCTGCCGCTGCTGGGCTTCGGCGGCGCTCTGGGCGCTTCCCCCATCGTTTCGCGGGACTCTTCTCTGTCGTGTCTTGGCTCGCCGTTCAATTCGGCGCCCGGTGCGGGGTCGATGGTGCGGCGCGTTTGTTGTATGTATGCGGGTCACCTCGTTAAAGGCGCAAGAGATTGTGATTGAGCTGTTCGAAACGTTGGTCGAAATTACAAACCCAACTCTTCGAGCGACGCCGCGACCGCCGCCGCAACCGCCGCCGCCGCTCGCAGCTCGCAGCTGACGGTCGCAGCACGACCATCACCATCGCCGCCACCCCCCACCACGCGAGGGCCGCCGCCGCAGGAGCCCGAGCTGGTGTCCGCAGCACGAGCACCACCACAAGCACCCATCACGCGAGCGACAGGAAGCGCCGCAGCGCCCCCACCGCCTTTGGCGGCCAGTGCCTCTCGCGCGCCACCCACGCCGCGTCGCCAAAGCGCGAATCGAACTCGCTCGCCACCTCGAACTCGAGCTCGGCCCTCGACAGCTGCGCCGGCCTCTCCGCGTACAGCACGGCCGCCAACGCGGCGTGCGCCTCTGCCCGCCCCCTCAGCGCCTGGCAACTGTCCTGCAGGCCGGCGATGGCCGACGTGGCGTCGCCGCGCTCGTAGGCGAGCAGCGCGGCGCCAAAGCGGGCGTACTCAGAGAGCGCGAGGTCGCCGTGCTCGCGGACGACCGCCCTGTAGTGGCGCTCGGCGGCGGCGTAGTCGCCCGCGTCGACGGCGGCCTCGGCGGCGCGCAGGCGGGCGAGGGCGTCCTGGGCGCGCCGGGCGACGGGCGCCGACGCTGCTGTTTTCGGCCTCGCCGTCGCTCTCGGCGTCGTTGTCGGTGCGGGGGCGGCCGGTCTCCCCTGCTGCTGCAGCTGCTGTCGCCTCGGCTGGAGGGACGACCCCTCGAAGAGGCGCACGAGGTCCTCGCGCTGCTGCCGCTGCCGCGCGACCTGCGGGGCGGCAAAGAGCGGCGAGCCCTCCCCGCCTAACGGAATGTGCGCTGACGCGGGCGGCGGCGGCGGCGCCAGCACCACCACGAGCGCGGCCGACGCGACGAAGGCCGCCGCCGCCAGCGACAGGCGCGGGTGGTGCTGCGGCTGCGGCTGCTGCGGCGGCTGCTGTGTCGGCGCGTGAGTGTGGTTGTGCTGAAACAGATTGCGTAGCATTGTTTATTTCGTGCGCAGGGGCGCCGGCGGGAGACAAGAGACAGGAGGACGGGTGCCTCTCTCTGCTCCGCGCGCCAACGCGTTGGCGATCGAGTGTCCGAACAATGATGCGTGTGATGGTTGATGGTTGAGCTAGTTCTATGTGATGGCGGTCGGGTGGGGGGCGTGGGCGTGGGTGTGGCCGAAGACTCTTCGCAGCTGAGCGTCGGCGAACGACAAACGACAAACGACAAACGCACGAAAATCAGAAAACTCGTGCTGCTTGTTCTTCGCTTTAACAGTGCTGTTTGCGAGCTCGTTCTTCTCCTTATCGTGTGGTTTCTCTCCGTTGAACAACGAGCCGCCCACGGAGCGGATGGTTCCTCGCCCGCCCTCGGAAAAGGCCGCTTTTCCTCGCATCGGAAAAGAACCGAACACCAAGAAAAAAACAACGACACAAACAAAAGCAAAAAGAGGGAATTCAGGCAATGTGCTTCTCGATCTCCGCGCGGTAGTCCCGCTTCATCTTCACCCCCGTCAGGTTGGCCACGCGCGCCCGGTCCTTGAACACCTGTACGGTCGGCGTGCCGTTGACGCCCGCCGCCTCGGCGATCTCGGGGTCGGCGGCGATGTCGATCTCGACGAAGTGGATTTTGCCGGAAAACCCGTCGACGACGCTCGAAAAGATGGGCTTGAGCGAGCGGCACGGGCCGCACGTGGGGCTGGTGTACAGCACGGCGATGACGCGGTCCGAGTCGTGGTACAGGCGCCGCAGGGCGTACTGCCCGCGGTGGCGGTCGCGCGAGAGGTCGAACGTCTCGGCCGTGTCGTCGCCGGAGGGCCCGCCCGTCGGCGTCGTCGGACGCTGCTGCTGCTGCCCCCGCTGCTGCTGCTGCGCCGAGCCCAACGCCGCCGCCGGCGCGCCGCCGTCGCCCGCGTCCGCCGCCGCGTCGTGCCCCCCCTCCGCCCCCCCCACCCCCACGCCGTGGTGCCGGTCCACGCTGGGAAACTCGCGCACCAGCCCCTGCGACGTCAGCCACCGCTCCGCCGCCAGCGCCGCGCTGCAGCCGCTGCCCGCCGCCGTCACCGCCTGCCTCCACTCGCTGTCGTGCAGGTCGCCCGCCACGTAGACGCCCTCCACAGACGTCTCCCCTCCCGGTCCGACCATCTTGACGTAGCCGGCCTCGTCTAGCTCGACGCCCTGCCCGGCGACCAAGACGTTGTTGGGCGAGTGGCCGATGCCGTAAAAGAGACCCTTCACCTCGAGCTTCCGCGTCTCTCCCGAGGTGGCGTCTCGCGTGACGAGCCCTTGGAGCGTGCCGTTGCCGTAGGCGTCGTCGATCGAGGTGTTGAAGTGGACCTGGATGCGGCTGGAGGAGGAGGGAGCGGAGGCGGCGGGGGGCGCGGGCTTGGTCGCGACGGCCGTCGCCGCGCTGCCGCCGCCGCCGCCAACGGCCGCTGCTGCTGCTGCCTTTGTTGCTCCTGCGCCGCCCGCCGCCGCCGCCTCTTGGCCCGCAGCTGCTCCTCCTCCGAGCCCCGCCATCGCCAGCACCCGGTCCGCCATCGCCTTGGACGCCCGCATGCTCGCCCCACGCACCAGCAGGTGCACGCGCGACGCGTACTTGGTCAAATAGACCGCCTCCTCGGCCGCCGAGTCGCCACCGCCCACCACCGCCACCTCCTTGCCGCGGAACAGCGGCGACGCGCCGTCGCAGATGGCGCAGGCGCTAATTCCTTTCGACCAGAACTGGCGCTCGGAGGGCAGGCCCAGGCGGCGTGCCGTGGCGCCCGTGGCCACAATGATGCTTTGCGCGCGGACGACGCGCCCCTCGGCCGACGTCAGGACGAAGGGGCGCGAGGTCAGGTCGACCGAGGCGACGTCTTCGGTCAAGAGCGCCGCGCCCCACCGCTCGGCCTGCGCGCGCATGCGATCCATCAGATCGGGGCCCGTGACGCCCTCGGGAAAGCCCGGGAAGTTCTCGACCTCGGTCGTGCCCATGAGCTGCCCGCCGCGGCCGTTGGCCAGCCCTTCGAAGACCACGGGGCGGAGGTTGGCGCGCGCGGCGTAGATGGCCGCCGTGTAGCCGGCCGGGCCCGACCCGACCACGACGACGTTTTGGACGCCGTCCTCCGGCGGAGAGTCGGGGTGCGACGCTGTTTTGTGTGTGTTTTTTGTGGGTATTTGCGTGTTTCGTGTTGTGAGTGTGTGGTGGGCGGAGGTGAGACGTCGATGTGGGGCGCGCGGAGGCGGGCGGGTCGGTTGAGGGAAGCACGGCGCGCGGCGCGGTGCGCAGGCGGGGACGCGGGCGGCGTCGGAGCATTCAGCGGCGGCGCCGATGCGGCGGGCGAGCACGAGCATCGGCGGCGGGCGGGCGCGGCGGCGGCAGTGGCACGAGACGCATCCAAAGGCGCTCGATGGGACGCCGGGGCGGTACGCATCCGTGGCGCCCGCCCGATCGAGGGCGCCGGGCGCCGTGACAACAAGGGGGCCCGTGTCTCTCGGGCGTCTCTGGGACAAGAGAGCGCTAAGAAAAGAGAGAGGGAGGGAGACTCACCAGCTGCACAAATGTTCACGGAGCGGCGGGCGCCGGCGCGCCACAGGCCGCGTCGCGGGAGGCCCGCGCGAGGCGCGCCAACGGCGCTCCGCGCCTGCATCTTTCCTCTGGGTCGCGCCGCTGAGTGGATTGGATGTGAGGCGGGGAGGGGGCAAAAAGAAGGGAGAGCCTCTCGAACAAGTGGTGCGGTGGAGCGCGCGCCGGGACGGCGCTTTGGTCTATATGCGCGCGCGTGTGTGTGTGTATTCGTCTGTTGATCGGGATTGGCGAGCTGTGGATGGAGAAGGTTGGGCTAGACAGGGGCGCAGGATTTGGCTTGGGGGCGGCGCGCGTCCCAGAGCGGCGCGGCGGCGTTTCGTGGCCGAAAAGACGCTCTGCCGCCGCGCGTGCGCGGTCGCCGCGCGTGCGCGTCTTGTTTCGCGTTCGGCCCGCGCGCACCTCCAGTCAATTGTACTGCTCCGCACTCGCGTCCTAATCAATCGATATATCGATACACTGCTAGCCATCGAATCGTCATTCCTCTCTCTCTCGCGCGCGCGCCAAGCCAACCCTTTCACCACCCAGAACACCAAAAAGCAATCGATTGCGGGCCGCCCCCCCCCCAATCCCTCGTGTGCTCAGACGCTCAAAGCGACCATGGCGGCAGCAAGAGCAGGAGCAGGAGCGGCGCCTCCCCGTGCCGTGCCATCCGCGGCAACAGCGGCGACCCGGAAACCACGCCCGACCATCAGCGCCGCCGCCGCCGGCCGCAAGGCGTCGTCGTTCTCGTCCTCGCCGACGCCGCAGCAGCAGCTCGGCCCGGAGGCCGCGCGCCACTTCGCCACGGACGCCGAGGAGCAGCAGGCGCTGGCCGACGAGGAGGAGCTCGCCCTCCGGCGCGCGCGCCGCGCCGCCGCCGCCGCCACGGCCGCCCGCACCGCCGAGGAGCGCGCGCAGGCCGCGCGCCAGCTGGCCGCCCGGCGCGCCGTCGCCGCGCGGCAGGGCCTCGGCAGCGTGGCCGCGCTGCGCCGGCTCGCCGACGCGCGCGCGCAGGCGGAGACGCTGACCGACCTGCAGGACATCGCCAAGGGCGGGTCCGTGCGCAGGCTGGCCGCGCAGCTGGCCGCCGAGGGCGTCGACCTCGAGCGCGACTGGGAGGAGGCGCAGCGCCGGCGCGCGCTGGCGACCACGACAGAGCTCGCGGCCGAGGAGCGGCGGCGGCAGCCGCGGGGGGGCGGCGGCGGGAGCGGCAGCGACAGCGACGGCGACGGGGCCTCGGGCGGCAACGGGGTCGGCAACAGGGCGGCGCCCCCGCCGCCGGCCAAGCTGACACCGCGGCCGGCGCGCCCCGGCGTGAGCGGCTTTTGGGGAGGCGCGGGCGCCGGCGCGGACGCGACGTCCTCCTCCTCCGTGCGCATCTGGATGGAAAAGGGGGCGTGGTCGGACGAGGCGGCCGACCTGGCCGAGCACGTCGCCCGCCTGCGAAAGCTCAAGGAGGCGGCCGAGGCGCAGCGCGCGCGCGCCGTCGCCACGCAGCAGGCGGCGGCCGCCGCCGCCGCCGCCGCCGCCGCCGCTTCCGCCGCGCGGCGCCCGGCCAAGGGGGGCAAGCGGGACAAGAAGAACAAGCAGCAGCAGCAGCAGCAGGAGCAGCAGCAGCAGCTTAACGTCGCAGCAGCGGCAGCGGCCGCCGCCCTCCCGCCGCCCGTCGAGCAAGAGCAGGAGCCGCCGCAGCAGCCGCAAGAGCAGCCGCCCTCGCCCACGCCCACGCCCCGCCGCCGCCTGTTTGCGCCCGACCCGCTGGACGCCTTGCTCGAGGAGGCGCTCTCGTCCGCAGAGGCCACGGGGGCGGCGGCGGCGGCCGACGCCGGCTTTGCGGCGGCGGAGGCCGCCGAGGCCGCGGCGCGCCGGCTGGCCCAGTCGCGCGCGCGCTACGCGGCCGCCGCCGCGCGCTTCGACGCGATCGCAGGCGACCGCGGGTGGGCGGTGCCCGGGGCGGCGGCGGCGGCGGCGGCGGCGGCGGCGGCTGGCGGCGACTCGCTGGCGTCGTCTGCCGCGGCCGCCGCGGCCGCCGCGACGATGTCGTCGTTCGCGGTCGAGGACACGATGGCGCTGCTGGCCGCGCGGCAGGAGGCCGAGGCGCAGATGCGGCGCCAGGAGGAGGAGGACAGGCGGGCGGCCGAGGAGGCCGAGCGGGGCAAGCAGCGGGCGTACGAGGCGTTCCTGGTCAAGCAGCGGGCGGCGCTCTCGGGCGGAGGAGGAGGAGGTGCGGCTTCGGCGGCGGCGGCGGCGGCGGCGGCAGCTTCGGCGGCTGCGGCGGCGACAGCGCAGCGCGACCAGGAGGACCAGGCGCAACGGCGGGCGGAGGAGCAGGACGCGATGTGGCGGCGGCGCGAGCGGCAGCCGCTGCTGCAGGAGCGGATGGCGGCGGCGGCGCCCCCGGCCTCCTCCTCATTCTCCCCCTCCTCGTCGGGCGACGGCACCGCCGTGGCCGCCGTCGCACGCGCGGCCGCCGCGCTCTCCGGCCGCAAGGCGGCGCTCGAGCGGCTGCGGCCGGTGGCTCCGCCGCCGCCCGCCGCTGCTGGGTTTGTTGCCGTTGTGTCCTCGGCGGCGGTCGTCGAGGACTTTTTGGCGGCGGCGGGCGAGGAGGCATGGGATGAGGAGGAGGAGGAGGAGGAGGCGTTTGCTGCGGCTCCGTTGGCCGCCGCCACCACCGCCCCTGCTCCGTCTTCGACCGCCGACTCCGTGGCTGCGCAGCGTCGCGCCGAGGCGGCCGCCGCCAAGCTGCGCGGCGTCGCCGTGCCCAGCAAGCGGTCGTCTGCGGCGGCGGCGCTGGCGTCGGCGGGCGGGCGGGCGGGGGCCGGTCCGCGCAGGGAGGCCGCCGCTGGGTTTGTCGCCGTCCCTCCGTCCTCAACAGCAATCGTCGAGGACTTTTTGGCGGCGGCGACGGTCGGCGGGGGCGAGGAGGACTGGGAGACAGAGGAGGAGGAGGCGGTCGCTGCGGCCCCGTTGGCCGCCGCCGCCGCCCCTGCGCCTTCTCCGCCCGCCGACCCCGCGGCCGCGCAGCGCCGCGCCGACGCGGCCGCTGCCAAGTTGCGGGGCGTAGCCGTGCCAGCCACGCGGTCGCCTGCGGCGGCGTCGGCCGTTGCCCGGACGGCCCCTTCGTCGCAGCAGCAGCGGCTGCCGATGCAGCAGGCGGCCCCGACGCCGCCGCCGGCCGACGGCCTGACGGCCAGGGAGCGCAGGCAGCGGCGGGGCCTGCAGCGCTTGCCCGCGGCGGAGGTGGCGGCGGCGGCGGCGGCGGCGGAATGAGGCGGCGGCGGCGGCCGAACGACCACGACCGACAAGAGGGAGGGCGCGCCCTTGTTAGTCGATTGCGTCTCGTGCGCGAGAGGGGGGGATTGGGGTTTTAACAAGCCTGCCTCTTTCCCCAATCACAACGAGCGGACTGACGACGCAGCGCTCCTAAAAAATAAGGCGACACTGAGGCGCGAGCCGCCGACCGGGCGCGTCCTTTATCCGGGTTTTGTTTGTGTTCAGCGGCGCTTGGCGGGCGGCGCCTTCTTGCCCTTCTTGCCCTCGTCGATGGGCGCCCTCTGCTTGCCCGAGAAGATCTTGCTGGCGGCCTCCTGCCCGGGCGACAGCGCCAGCGGGATGATGGCCGTGCCGATGAGCGTCACGAGGATGGCGCTTTTTTTTTTTTTAATTAGCATTTTGTGTTTTGTTTGTATTTGTTTTGTTTGTTGCGCGTGTATGTTTGTTGGATTGTTGTTTATTGTCTGACGGTGAGTGGAGGGGGCCAGCGCGGCGACGGGCACCGGGCTTGGTTTGAAGAGCAGCACATGCTCGCTCCCGGGAGGCCATGCGTCAGGCGCGCGGCGCGCCCGGTCGTCTTTTTGTTCGGGGCGCCGGCGCCGGCAATGTGCGGCCTGCCGCCTTGCCTCGACAGGGCCTGCCGCCGCCCTGCCTGCCGGCCGCAGAGCGCGAGGGGCTGGCGGCGTGGCTGAGGCCACAACCTGGCCTTTCTGGGCGCCGGAGCCGTGCGAGTGCGGCGCCCCCCGCCGCCTGCCGCCGCCGCAAACACCGGGCGGCGACGTGGCGGCGGCGACGTGGCGGCGACAGGGCGCGCGCGTGCTTCTCGAGATGGGCTCCCACTCACCCGCCGACGACCACGCCGATCGGCGCGTCCACGTCCCCGACCGCGGCGATATCGGACAGGACCTGGTGCACCGCGGGGATCGCCCGAGGCGGGCGTGGGAGCGAGAGGCGGGCCGGGACCCTGCCCACAACGGGCCCCACTGGGGGGGCGGTGGCGCGCGCGAGCATGCCTGCTTTTTGCGTGTCGGCCGGGGTGAAAGGCGTACGAGTGAGGGGGCAGAGGTGGGGATCGCGCGGATCGGGAGGGCCAATGTGAGTGCGTGTTTGAGGAGGGACGTGTCGAAAAAACTTGAAGCGCGAACCGCGAACCGCCTCTCGATCCAGGCGACGCGCGCGGCGCTTGTCTCGCCGCTCCGCCTCTTTACACAACGTCCACCTTCCCAGCGCCCAGTACCCAGTACTCCAATCTAAGGCTGACTGTGCAACGATGAAGCTTCCCCCGGAGCACTTCACGTCCGCCCTGGCGCGTGGAAACGCGGATGGCGCAGCAGCGGGAGCAGCCCCGCGTCAAGCGACCATGTCTGCGCCGGGCGAGACCTTTGGCCGGCGCATGCTCGAGCGCATGGGCTGGAGCGACGGCCTGGGCCTCGGCAAGGACAAGCACGGCATGAAGAGCGCGATCGAGGTCAAGAAGAAGGACGACGCGCGCGGGGTGAGTGCTTCTTCGGGGTCTTGCGATTATTTTGCGCCGACTTTTGGATGGTCCCGCGCCCCCTCCTCCTCTCTCTCCACCCAGCTCATCCACGCAACCACTGCCACCACCACCACCATCATCATCACGACCGACAGATCGGCGCCAACGAGTCCGGCTGGCGCTGGGACTTTCGCTACTGGGAGCACGCGTACGACGGCGCCGTCGCAAAGGCGTCGCAAGGCACGGGCGCCGCCAGCAAGGGCAAGAAGCAACGGAGGAAGAACAAGGGCGGCAGCGACAGCGACAGCGCCAGCAGCAGCAGCAGCGACAGCAGCGACAGCAGCGACAGCAGCGACTCCGACAGCAGCAGCAGCAGCAGCAGCAGTGACTCTGATAGCAGCGACTCTGACAGCAGCAGCAGCAGCAGCAATTGCGACAGCGACAGCGACAGCGACGGCGACAGCGACAGCGACAGCGACAGCGACAACGACAGCGACAGCGACAGCGACAGCGACAGCGACAGCGACAGCGACAGCGACAGCGACGACCCCGCCCTCGGCAGCGCCCGCCACGTTGACGGCACGCTGGCCACGTCCGCCAACGCCGAGGAGCTCGCGCTCGCGCGCGCGCTCGCCAAGGACAACCCCTGGGGGCGCTTCGGCGGGCGCGACGGCAAGATGGCGCGCCTGCGCGCCGCCGAGCAGGCGGCCGCCGCCGCGCTGGCGAGCAACGGCGGCGCCGCAGGCGTCCCCCTGCTGGCGGCGCTGCGGCCGCAGGAGCAACAGCGTTCAGAAGCAGCACCACCGGACGCGCCGACAAGGAAGAGGCAGCGCGCCCTGGTCGTCGAGGTGCGCGCCGGCGCCGAGCAGCGCCGCCTGGCGGCGGCGGCCGCCGCCGCCTTTGAGCGCACGCCGCGCGGGGGCTGGTGGGGCGCCGTCGTGTTTGCGTCGGCGGGCCTGCTCGGCGAGAAGCCCGTCGACGAGAGCGACGGCGACGCTGGGGAGGAGAAGAAGAAGACGGGAGACCAGAAGGCGGGCGAGCAGCGAGAGGACGGCGACGGGGGCGCGGGCGTCGGCGAGCACAAGCGCCGCAGGAGGGGATTTTCCGAGGGCGACCAAGAGGCGGTGTACAACGCCGCGCAGCGCGGCAAGACGTCCGGGCGCAAGGGCCTGGGCCGGGGCGGGGGCGGGGGCGAGGGCGCCGCGCGCCTGGGCACGGGCGTGATCAAGGTCGAGGGGGGCGACTGGGCGGGCAGCAGGCGGAAGTTTGGCTCGGAGGACGAGGAGGACGACGGGGCGGGGGCGGAGGGGGAGGAGGCGGGGGAAGCGGCGGGGGCTGCCGCCGCGGCAGGCACAGAGGGGACGAAGAAGACGAAGGACAAGGGGACGGACAAGAAGGCCAAGCGGAGCAAGGGCGAAGAGGCGGAGGAGGAGAACAGCGACGCCCAGCGGCGGCAGCGGAAGAAGGAGCGGCGGCGGCGCGACGCGGAAAAGGCGGCCGCCGAAAAGGCAAAGCGCGACAAGGAGGCGGCGAAGAAGACAAAGTCCGAGGGATCGACGGGCAAGAAGAAGACGAAGAAGGGGAACAGGGACAAGAGCGGCTGACTCGGTGGCGCGCGGGAGACCGCGGATCGTTACTTTTTTTCTTTCTCGGGTCTCTCGAGTCGAGCGGGGGGGGGCCCCTCAAAGAGACGGCGCCCCGCCCGCCCGCCCGCTCCCCCCTTTTCTTCACCCCGGCGGCCCCCTGCCGCCGCCGCCGCTGCTGCTCCTGCCGCTCTGCCAAAGCCGCGCTGCGTCCGCCAGCGCGCGGCCGCGAATCGCCGCCGCCGCCTCCGCCGTCACGCGCGCGGCCAGCGCCGCCTCGACCCGCTCCCGCCGGCTCTGGCCCCCGGCTGCCGCCGCCCCGTCGGTCGCCGCCCCGTCCGCGGCCCCGTCGGCCGCGGCCGCCGCCGCGCCGCCCGATCCCGCGCCTGCCGCCGCCGCCGCCGCATCATCCGCCGCAAACGACGCCGCCGCGTCGCACACGACCTCGGCCGCCAGCATCACGTAGGCGCCGCAGTCGAAGCCGTTGATCTGCTGGGGGTACCACGTCTCCTCGGCCACGTGCACGGGGGCAGCGGGGGCAGCGGGGGCGGCCGCGTCCCCAGCCGACGCCGCCGTTGACGCCAGGGCCGACGCCCCGCCGCCCCCGTTGCCCGCCGCCGCCGACGACGACGCCCCCCCCGCCGCGATCAGCAAGGGGGCCGCCGCCGCCGCGACCGCCTCCGCGGCCGCCAGGTTGGCGCTCTTGCGCCGGCCGCCGCGCTGCGAGTCGTAGTGCGCAAACGCGACGCTGGAGGCGCCCCCGGCGGCGGCGTGCGCCCCGTTGTTGTCCTGCCTGCCGCCGCCGCCGCCGCCGCCGCCGCCGCCGCCGCCGCCGCCGTCCGGTCCGACGTACGCGGCGAGCAGGGACCAGTGGGACCCGCCCGCCGCGCGCGAGGGGTCGTCGTTGTCGTTGACGGGAAAGAGCACGACGGCCTGGCGCGGGGGCAGGCGCGTGGCGGCCGCCGCCGCCCTCGCCGCGGCCGCCTTGCCGCTCGCCTTGCCCCGGCCGCGGCCCCCGTCGCCGCCGCCGCTGGCGCTCCTGCCCGAGCGCGTCTGGGGCGGCTCGAACGCGGGCGGGGGCGGCGGCGGGGGCGGCGGCGGCCCGAGCACGTCGGCGAAGCCCATCTCGGCCGCCGCGTCGGACGTCAGCTGGCGCAGCAGGAAGGCCGAGCTCGGCGCCACCAGCACGACCGGCGGAACGCCGGCGCCGCCGCCGTTCCTGCCGCCGGCCTGCTGCTGCTGCCGCTCCCCGAGCCTCGACGCCAGGGCCTCGAACCAGTAGGAGATGCACGCGTCGTTGAGCCAGCTGGTGCGGTTGGCGGGCTGGAGCAGCCGGGCGTCCGAGGCGCGGAGGCTGGCGCCGCCGCGGGTCGCGACGACGGCGTCGCCGTCCTTGGACAGGAAGTTCTCGAGCGCGGCGAGCGCTTGGTCGGCGTCCGCCGGGCCGTCCTCGCCGCCGGCGTCTCCCGCCACCATCCTCCTTCCGATTGCTTGGTGTGGCTGCTGCTGTTGCTCGCGCACTGCGAGTTGATTTTTCGTGGGTTTCGCTTGTTTGTGTTCCGCGGTGAAGTGACAGAGGGCTATGCTAGAGGGGCGGAGTGGGATCGATGTTGTCGCTACGGAGACGATGGAGCCTGCTTTCTGTGTGATGGGTGAGACACGACCGCCCGCGCTTGAAGCGTCGTCATCCGGCTGCCGCGGTCGTTGCCGCTTGCGCCGGCGTTGCTCCAGCCGCCGACGCCCCCGCCTCGGCCTCTTTCCGCCGCCGCCGCCGCCTCTCCGCCCGCGCCTCCTTTTCCATCCTGTCCGACAGCGCGGCGATCTCGCGCAGCCGCAGCTCGTCCACCAGAGCGCGCCGGTCGCGCCACGTGAGCCCCGCGTCGTCGTCGTCGCCGTCGCCCTCCCCACCAGTATTTGCCGCCGCCGCCGTTTCCACCCCCTCGCCGCCGCCGTTGCCGCTCGCCGCCGCCGCCGCCGTCGCCGCCCCCTCCTCCGCGCCCTGCCACCGCCGACGCCGCCTTGGCGCCGCCCCCGCGCTCTCAGCGGCGGCGGCAGGCGGCGCCGGCGCCAGCGCCGTGCCTATCTCGACCTCACCACGCCCCACCGTTGCCGCCACCGGTAAAGGAGCAGGAGGAGGAGGAGCGGGGGCGCCCGCGTCCAGCAGGCCCTTGTCGACCAGGAAGGCCCTCAGCGCCGCGCTGGCGCCAAGCGAAGCGTTCCCCCAGTGCGCGAGCGCGCAGGCGGGCGCCCACGCGGCGGCGGCCGCCGCCACGGCCCGCGGGCGGCCGGAGCCGAGGTGCGCGCGCGCCAGGACGGCGCCCGTGGCCGCGCCCGCCGCGGCGCTGTTGAGCGGGCCGTGCTCGGCGCCTCGCGCGCCGCGCGCCGCGCGGGCGGCCTCGAGCAGCGCCGAAAAGACGGCGGCGGCGGCGGCCGCGTTGGAGGCGACGGCGGCGGCCGAGGCGGCGACGGGCGGGCCGCGCCGCCGGGTGGCGGCGTGGAGGGCGCCCGCCGCGGCACCCAGGCAGGCGGCGCCGGCCACCTTGCGCTGGGCGCGGCCGAGGGCGTCGGGCGAGTAGAGGAGGGTGTTTCTGCTCGGAGGAGGAGGAGGCTGCTGCTGCTTCGGGGGTCGGCCGCCGTCGGGCGGCGGCGTCGTCGGGGGGACGACGAGCGGCGGCGGCGGCGGCGGCGTCGGTTGCGGGGGCTGCCTCGACGCGGCGGCGCCCATCCCGATGGTTTGCCGGGAGAGGTGTGGCTGACGGGATGGGGCCAATATGGGCTGATGCTCGGGGAAGTGCGTGGGCAGAGGCAGAGCCAGTGGGCGCCACGATCGTGGTCACTGCGCTCTTGATTTCAATCGTCGCTCAAAGCTCCTGCCTCGTCTTTATCACAAGCTTGCGTTCGATGCGCAAGGCGAGAGCTGTGATGCGATTGGTAGTCGCGATTGTGGACCAATGCGCCGCGCGCTCGACGACGAATCGCCGGCCGGCGCGCGGCGGCGGCGCATTGGTCCACAAATGAGCGACCCCCCTATCCCTTCCAACCTCCCCCCCAAAACACACTTCTCGAAGACCTCACCGACAACTTTGTCAAGAGTAGACGCCACCCAAGCGTCCAGTCACAACACACGCACACACACACTCCCAAGGCAAACCTCTGCTAAAAGCACCACCGAAAAAGCGCCCCCCCCCCCTCCCGAAAGAAAGCATGATTCGCGGCGCCTCCGCGTCCGGCGCGGCCGCCGGCACGCGCACCGCCAATCACCGCCACGCGTACGCGTCCGGCGCGGGCCGCCTCGCGCAGCTGCACCGCCAGCACAGCCGCAGCAGCGCGGGCGCCCGGCGCCCCTCGGCCACCGTCTTCGCCTCTGCCGCCGCTCAGCAGCAGGAGCTCGACCGCGCCCCGCGCCGCGAGGGCAAGCGCATCAGCAGCGTCGAGGTCCCCGCCTTCATCATGCGCGACGACATGATGGACCAGCTCTACCGCTGGGCCCTGGTCAACGCGGGAGAGTCCGCCGTCCGCAACTTTGGCCTGCCGATGGACGTGTCGCCGCGCTACCGCGCCGCCGGCGGCACGGGCGACACCGACATGACCGGATCGCTGTGGGGGTTCGAGGTCGAGGTCTTGCGCGACGGGCAGCGCGTCGCCGAGCTCGGCATCAACTTTGACGACGACTGCGCCGTGCGGAGCGAGTGGCTGGGCCAGGACGCGGAAGGCTTCCCCGTCGCGGAGGGGCGCCAGGAGCAGGTCTCCGGGAAAAATCTCGAGGTTTGGTATTTGGATTCGGCGAAGCTGACGGACGAGGACCTGCGGGCGTCGATCCGCTCCTTCTGCGCGGGCCTGGTCAGCGCGGTCAACCGTTTCTACTCGTTCGGGTCGGTGTTCGCGGAGGACAGCTCGTGAGGGAACGAAGGAGGAATCTTGATGGCGTCTTTGCGGCGACGCATCTGGGGGCGGAACGCTGTTTCTTTTTGGGGGGGCGCGGGGGTTGCATCGCGCGCGGGCAAAATGCGTCGTGGGCGCGCGCGCGTGAGTTTTTTCCCCGCTTCGTTCTCTCCTGCGCGGGGCCTTGCTCCCAAGCGCCGGCTCCACTTGCGTCCTTGGCTTAGTCTCTCCCACTGTCCGCTCTTTTTAAAGACCAGCTCGAGACTTGGCAAAGCAAGCTGGGAACAAATAGGGGCGGGCGCCCGCCCGTTGGCGCGCGGCTCTGCGGTCTCGCTCTCACACTCTTTCCTTGTTTTCACGGCGGCTCCCCGACGCTGCAGTCGCCACCGCCGCCGCCATCACCGCCAAGGGCCGCCTCGGCACGCCCGCGCGCGCCCTCTGCCCCCGCGTCCGCGACCAGCGCGACCTCGCCGCCCCCGCCCGGCACCAGCAGCGGCCGAAAACCCGCCAACGCTAGCACCGCGCGCGCGGCCGGGTCGCCGGCGAGCCTCAGCGCGCGCGCGCCGGGGCCGACGACCACGGACGGCGGCGGCGGCCCGGTGGGCGGCGCGGCAGCGGCGGCGGCGGCGGAGGACGCGACGAGCGCGCGGACGGCGCGCCGCGCGTCGCCGAGCGAGACGGGCGCGCCCTCCTCTGCTTCTTCTTCTTTTGCCGCTGCTGCTGCTGCCACCACCGCCGCTGCCTCGCCGTACAGGGCCAGACCCCCGAGTTGGACGCTGTTGGCCCGCGACGGCGCGTCGGCCACGGCCTCGACGCGCAGCCGCCACGCCCGGCTGGCGCCGCACGGCCGCTGCGGCAAGAAGAAGGAGCGCAGCTCGTGCCGCCGCGCGAATGACTCGCCCGAGCGCGCGTCAACGGTCTCCCAGCGCCCCTGTTGTCCACCGGCTCCTCCACCTCCTCCTCCCGCGCGTCGCTGCGATCCGCCCCGCTCGCCGGCCTGCCCGCCCCCCGCCGCCCCTGCCCCGGCGCCGCCGCCCTCCCCCTCCTCGTCGTCGCACCGCCACCGCTCCAGCGCCCAGGCCGCCGGGTCCCTCTCCGGCGCGTCGTTGGCGCTGACCAGGTCGTACGAGCGCAGGCGCACGGGCGCGCGCGACAGGGGCAGGCGGTACTCGATCCAGGCGAGGGGGGGGCGGGGGGGGCCTCGGGCGGCCGGTCCGGACGGGGGTGCGGGGTTGGCGGCGGCAGGAAGGAAGGCCAGCCATTTGCCACCAGAGCCGCCGGTCAGCGCCGCGGCGGCCGTCTCGCCCGCGGCGGCGTTGTCGGCCGACGCGCGCGCGGCCCCGCCCGCGACCCTGCCGCACGCGGCCGCGTAGCCGTCCAGCGGCGGCGCGCCGAGCGGGCCGGCCGCGCGCGCCCAGGCCCAGGGCGTCGCCGACGACGACGCTTCCTTCTCAATCGCCTGGCCTCCTGCTGCTGGCGCGGGTGCTGCTGGTCCGGGTGCTGCTGCTTCTTCTGCGCTCGTCGCCGCCGCCGCCGCCGCCGCCGCCGCCGCCGCCGCGCCGTCCTCGCCCCTGGCCGCGCGCCACGCCTCTGATCCGGACGTCCGCCCGCCCATCGGCGCTCCTTCCTCCTCCTCCCGCTGCTGCCCGCCGCCCAAACCGTGCGCGCGCAGCACCAGGTCCAGCGCGTCGGCGACGTCGCGCCGCCGCAGCTCGCCTCTGGTCGGCCAAGGAGGACGCCGCCCGTCGTCCGCCTCGCGCGCTCGCCGCCGCCCCTGCTGCCGCGACAGGCGCGTCTCCCGCCGCAGCGCCGCCGCCACCCGCTCCTCGCGCACGCCCGCCGCCGCCCGCAGCGCTCGCAGCGCCCGCGCCTGCGCCTCGGCCCCCGCCGCCCCCGCCGCGCCCGCTGCACCTCCGCCCGCCGCCGCCCCGGCCGCCGCCGCCGCCGCCGCCGCAGCAGCCACGCCCGCGTACCTAAGGCTCACGTCTGCCGCCCCCGCCCTCCCGACCGCCACGGCGAACGAGAGCCGCTTGCCCCACCCGACCTCGTACATGCCAGGCGCGTCGTGCGCCCCCTCGCAGCAGTCGGCGTGCACCCACCGCCCGCCGCCGGCGCCGGTGCCGCAGCCGCCCTCGCCGCCGCCGCCGCTCTTGCCGCCGTCGTCCCCGCGCGGCGGCGGCGGCGGATGCGGCGGCGTCCCTGCGCTCCGCCGGTAGTACTCTGTCCACACGTGGTCCTCGCGGTCTTGCACGTGCCGCGCCTCCAGGCCCCGCGACCGCAGCGCCGCCAAAAAGGCGTGCGCCCACTCGCCGCAGCGCCCGCGCCGCGTCTCGAGCAGGCGCAGGGCCGAGGCGTGGCGGGGGAAGCGCGCGCCGTCGCCGCCGCAGCGGCCGCAGCGGAAGACCTCGACGCGCGCCAGGGAGGGGTCCGCGGCGCGCTCGGCGGTGGTCGGCGCCTCGACGCGCGTGAACCAGGGGCGGTCGGACGGGCTGCTGGACGGGGGGCAGTCCGGGCAGCTGGGGCTGTCGACCCAGGTGAAGAAGCCCTCGGACTTGAATAGCCGGAGGAGACGGCGGACGAGGCGCTCGTCGTCTTGCGTCGTCGTTTTTTTGAGGCGGGCCGTCGGCGTCTCGCAGGTCGCGGCGGCGGCGCCAAAGAGCGCCGCCCCGATCGCCGCGCTGCCTCCTTCCTCCTCCTCCTCCTGTTCCTGGCGCTCCAGGCGCGCTAGGGGCTCCTCCAGGGCCGCCCGCCACGCGGCGAGCACGTGCGGCTGCTCGACGTCCAGGACTTTTCGCGCGGTTCCGGCGATTTGGTTCAGAAAATCCCCTTCTTCCGGGAGGAGGAGCGCCGCGGCCATCGTGTCCGCTTTCGGGTGTGCGTGATACTTGTTGGATGTGATTGAGACGGAACGCCAAGCAACAAGTACTTGGTCGCATGGAGAACCCCGCCCCCCCGAAGGCTTTTGTCGCGCCCTCGAAGGTTAGCGTTCGCGCGTCGGCGTCGGCGTCCGAACGCGGCGTCGTCGCGACAAAAAGATGCGGTCGCCGTCGCATCAGTCCCTCTCCTCAACCCCACTCTCCCACCCTCGATCATCATCAACCAGGGATCAACGCAACGAATGCACCTGCGCGCCTGCCGCTGCGCTAAAACCGCCGCGGCCGGCCTTACGCGGACCCGCCCTCCCTCCTCCTCCCCCTCCTTCTCCGCGAGCAGCAGCAACAGCAGCGGCGGCAGCAGCCGGCGTTCAATCATCTGCACCGCTTCCCCGCATGCTGCCGCGCAAGCCCACGCGCGTGGAGCTCAAGCCCGAGGACAAGGAAGAGGTGAGATTGTTTTTGTTTGGCGTGGTGTTCCCGTCGCCCCCGACGCTCGTTCGCCCGACGCTCTCTCTCTCTCACTCGCGCGCGCGCCGCCAAACTCAAAAGAACGACAAACGCATCACGCTCCGTGAAAACCAAACAACAGTACGAGGCGTACAAGCGCCAGCGCGAGCAGGAGCGCCAGCAGAAGCAGCGACTGCAACAGGAGCAGGAGGAGCGGCCGCCGCCCGCCCCTCAGCAGCAGCAGCAGCGGCGGCAGGCAGCACAAGCGGCCGTCGGCGTCCGGCCCCCGGCGCCTTGAGAGGCGTCAGCAGCAGCAGCGCCAACAGCAGCAGCGGCAGCATGGGTCCCCCCACATCTACGTCGACGCCAGCGGGTGCAGCAGCAAAGGACGCCGACGAGGTCGAGGTCAAGCTGCGCCTGCCCGACGCCGCCGCCGCCGCCGCCGCCGCCGCCGCCTTTCTCCGCGGCGGCCCGCACGCCCGGCCGGCCGCCGTCGGCGCCACGCACGCGCAGGAGAACTTCTTCTTCGACGGCGCCGGGGGCGAGCTCTCGGCCGCGCGCTGCGTCTTGCGCCTGCGCTTCGCGTCGACCACCCCCGCCGACGGCGAGGGCGGCGGCGGGCCGACCGAGACGGCGGTGCTGACCCTCAAAGGGCAGCAGGTGCTCTCCGGCGGCATCGGCGTTGCGCGCGAGGTCGAGGCGCCGCTGGCCGACGCGCGCGCCGCGCGCCGGTACGTCTCGCAGCCGGGGCTGCTGGCGGAGGAGGTGCTCCAGGGGGGCTCAGGGGGCCAGGGCGCGGCGGGCGTCCTGCGCGCGCTGCAAGAGGGGACCGAGGGCGGGCGCGCGGCGCTGGCGCGCCTCGTGTGCCTGGGCGGGTTCCGCAACACGCGCCGCGAGGTGGCGTGGGAGTTCTTCTCGGCGCCCGGCGCCGGCGGCGCCGCTGATGCTGCTGCTGGCGCTGCTGCTGCTGCTGGTGCTGATGCGGCTGCTGCTGCTGCTGATGCTGCTGCGGCTGCCAAGGGCGCCGCCGCCCCTGCCGCGACCGGACCCGCCGCGACCGGACCCGCCGCCACGACTGCCCCCCGAGCGGCGCCGACCGAGGCCGAGACCGGGACCGCCCTGCTGGAGCTGGACGAGACGGCCTATGAGTGGGGCACCGTGTTCGAGGTCGAGGCCGAGGCGCCGGGCGCCGCGGCGGCCGAGCGCGTGCGCGACGCGCTCGAGCGCACCCTGGCGGCCGCCGGCGTGCCCTTCTCGCGGTCGGGCGTCAGCAAGTTTAGAAACTTTATCCGCAGGACGCTCGAGTAGTGAAAAGACAACGCCTTGTCAAAATAGCACGAACTTGCGCACAAGATTTCGTGTGTGTTACATATCTCGACTCTCGCATCGTCGGGAAATGGCGCGCGCGAGGCAACATAAAAACATCGTGCGCAGGGGGCGGGACGGCGGTCGCCGGTCGGCGGTGCGAGGGCGGGGAGACGTCCCTTTGACGAACGCGGGCGCGCTCACGGCAGCTGGGCCGCGGGCGCGAGGGCCGCGATCAGCGCGTCGGCCCCTGCGAGCCAGCGCCGGCCCGCGCCGCCCAGGCGCTTGCCGCCCGCGCGGCCGCCCTCGGAGCCCGCGGCGCCGTGCGCGCGCACGTGCGCGAGCAGCCCGGCCACGCGCCCCTCCTCCTCCCACCCGCCCTCGAGGAGCCAGCGGTCGGTGGGGGGGAGCGGCGGCATCGGGGCCTCGTAGACCATCGCCTCGGTGACATTGAACGCCTGGCACGCGTGCGAGCGCGCGCAGCCGATGCCCCCCAGCATGTCCACGACGCGAAGCAAGTGCTCGAGGGGGGGGCAGAGGGCCGATTGCGACCCGGTCGCGGCGGCCGCGGCAGACGCGATTTCGGCGGCGGCGACGAGCGCGGGCGCGGCGGCGGCGGCGGCGACGGCTGCGGCGGTCAGCGCCTCGGCGGCCGACGTGACGACGCCCGCGAGCGAGGCGTACAGTCCGCTCGTGCGCGTGAGAAGCTCGAGCAAGGCGCGGGCCGCCTCGGACAAGGACGCGCCGGAGCGCAGCGCGAGGGCCAGGCGCCGGCGGGCAGCGGCGTCAGCAGGGGCGTCAGCGGCGGCGGCGGCGTCGTCGGCTTGAAGCGCCGCGCTCTTGGCCGCCGTCTCGGCCGCGGCTGCCGCCGCGAGCGCGTCCCGGGCCCTGGCCGCGGCCTCCGTCTGCCGGCCGAGCCCGCTGGAGCTGCCGGCCTCCTCGTCGCCGCTGCCGTCGTCACTGCTGGGGTCGTTGTCGTCCCCCTTGTCCTCCTCCCCCCCCTCCTCCCACCAATCTCCCTCGTCGTCCGGCCAATACTCGGCCTCCTGCGCCGCGACGACCAACGCCCGCAAGTGCGCGCTGCGCAGCACGTCCACCACGCCCTTGATCGAGACCAGGGCGCGGACGGCGGCGGCGTCGACGGCGGCGGCGACGGGCTGGCTGTCCAGCACGGCCCTTAGCGACGCGCTCACGGCCTGGGCGCGCGGGACGATGGCCGCCATGGGGTCGGCGTACGCAGGCGCGGCGACTGGCGCAAACTCCACCAGCAGCTGGTGCTCCCAGAACAGCTGCGGCGAGAGGCGGAGCGCGCGCTCGTAGTCCGGCGCTGCGCCGTCCGTCTGCTGGCGCTTGCGGGCGCGCGCCGACACCCACGAAATCGCGGCTCGCAGTGCGTGGAAGGGCTCGAGCGGCTTGATCTTGCCCCCGATAAGCGCGCGCGGCGTCTCCTCTTTGATCTCCTCGTGCCACGGCAGGTCGGACAGCGTGGCGACGCGCAGCGCCAGCTGCGCGGTGTGGGCGAGCGCCGACTGCGTACCGTTGTCGCCCGTGCCGACGAGGCCCAGGCAGCGGCGCATCTCGCGCTCGAGGGCGAGGAGCGGGCGGTCGCCGAGTTCCGCGTCCGTCAGCGCGTCGAGCGCGGCGCCGGCGTCTGGGCCTGCAGGGGATCGTCAGCACCGTCGCGCGGATCAGCGAGTAGGGCGCGCGCGCAAACACGGCTTGTTTGGGCGGCAGCTTTTTGGGGGGGTCGAGCGCGATCTTTTTCATGAGCGCGTCGACGAACTCGGCGGTGGTGCTGGGGGCGCCCGAAGGGCGGTCTGTCCCCGCGGCCGTGGCGATGCCGCTGCCGCCGGCCTCATCACTCGCATCAACGCCGCGCTTGTTCTCGCGTGGGGTGCTCGCGTCGAGCGAGCCTCGCTTGTCGCCCTGCATGCTGTCTGTTCTTCTTGTTCAATGTTGTTCCTTGTTGCTGATGCTCTGTTGCGCTGAGTTGCGTAGTCGTGTGGTTGATCTAGTGCGTCGCTGCGTTGTGTTGTGATGTGTTGCTGGTGCGTTGAGAACGCCAAGCCGTCGTCGCTCGCGTCACAGCCAATAATTGAGCGATCGCCGCCGCCTCCGACCAGATTTCTTCCTCCTCCCCCTCCTGCAAAGGGAACGCCTGCCTCCGTTCCCTCCTCCACTCTCGCGCGCCACGACTTTCCAGTGACAACCAACCCTGTCACGCGCACACCTCGCCCTGAAGATGATCCGCGCGACGTTCTGGTCGCAAGGCAGCGCCTTCTCACGAGAACCCATTCGCCAAGCTCGTCATGTCTCGCCCGGTCGGCGCGCGTGAAGGGTGGGAAGCGTCCCTCGAGGAGAGCGCGATCGCTCTATTTGCAGCGCGGACGCGGCGCTGCCGTGACAAAGAGGACGCGCGCGTTGGGTCGTCGCACATCCAAACGTCACAATGCCGACGATCTTCGACGTCCACTGTCATCGCTGCCTCGCGCGGCTGATCGTCATGCCCGAGCACGTATGCATTTCATGTAGGCAGATTGCGCAAGGTCGGTCACAATTTTTCAGTTTGCCGGCTAGGACGCAGCGCCCGTCGCCGTTCGCTGGTCAAACGCCGCGCCTACCGCCCCCCCCCCCTTCTCTTAGCTCAGATGGTTAGAGCATCGGACTGTAAACGTACAATCAACACCGTCGCGTGCAATCAGCGTCGTGTGCATTCATCCGGGGGTCCCCAGTTCGACTCTGGGAGGGAAGACTATTGTGGGAAGGGGTACCGCTGCTTTTTGGTGTCTCTTTTGTCCTCACATGTCGCTGTTCAATCAAATTTGATCCACGTTCACTCATCGCTGACTGCTCGCGGCCCTAGTACGCCCCCTGTGTCAAAGACCGCGGCGATCGTGCTTTTTTGGGGGGGGCTGCCGTCAGCTTGCTGCGGTGGCGCGTCCACCTTCCTACGCGACTTTGGCGCGGATTTAATGCAGGCGCGCGTACGGTGTACCTCTCAATCAAACACCACGCGTTGCAGGCAACGAGTGCGTTGTCCACCTTCGTGCAGTTGCGCGCGCCTCCGTGCGTGCGCGCAAACAGACAGCCAGAAACACGAGGCAGGACTTGGAGGGAGAAACACCCGCACGTCGAAACACCCGATACTGTGAAGTGGCAGAACATCCATGATGGCGGGCGACCATGATCTCGACGTGACCGCAGCGACGCGCCACGACTACCTGTCCGGCGCGGGCGTCGGCCAGACTGCGCCTGGTCACGCTCGTCCCGTCGTCCGCGGCGGCGCCGGCGCTCGCTCGCTCGCACGCCCGCTCGCCCGCCTTATTGTTCCGCTCTCGACGCCAGACTCACCGCTGCAGCAGCAGCTGCTCCTGCCGCTGGTCGTGCAGTCCTCCGCGGTGCTCTTTCCGGGGCACCGCATCCCGCTGCGCCTGCACCAGAGCCTCCTGCCCTCGCCGACCTCACCCGAGACCACCGCCCTCGTCGTGGTTGTCAACCGGTGCGCCGCGCCGGTGCAAAGTCCGGCCGCCGACGGCATTTGCGTCGTCGGATGCATTGCCGAAGCCACGCCCGCCGGCGATGGCGGCGGCGACGACGCCGGCCCTTACCGCGGCGCCATCCTCAGGGGCCTGCAGCGGGCGCTCGTGCGGCTGCCGTGCGAGGAGGGCCCTGGCCGCCGCCACCGCGCCGTCGCCCACGACCGACCACTGGGCGTGGTCGTCGCCGTCAACCCACTCCCAGAGGACGCGCTCGCCTTTGGCGCCCCGCCCGCCGCCGCCGCGCGCGCCGCCCGCGGGCCCCCCTCCCCCTACGCGTCCGGCTGCGCCGCCTGGCCCGCCTGGGCCACGCGCCCCTTCGACGCCCCGCGCCTGGCCGCCGCCGCCCGCGCACGCGCCGAGGCGCTGGTGCCCGCGGCCGCCGGGTTTCGGGGGGCCCCCGCCGAGCTGTCCTACTTTCTGGCGCACAACCTCCCGCTCGACGCGGCGCGGCGGCAGCGCCTGCTAGAGTGCCCGGGCGGCGCGGCGCGGCTGCGGACGCTGGTCCGGTGGCTGGACGAGCTCCAGGCCGTGGCGGCGACGGAGGGGGCGGAGGTGGCGGAGGAGACAGAGGCGGAGGAGCCCGACGCTGACGCCGATGTCGGAGGCGACCCGGAGCGATTGGCAGAAGAGACGGAGCGGCGGCAGCGACCCACTCCTCGGCCGCCGCCGCGCCCCTCGCTCCTCTCGTGCGCGCGCTGCGGCCGGCCCGTGGCGGACGCGTCGCGGGCCATGCGCTGCACCGAGGAGGGCGTCGCCGGCGCGTTCGTTAACCCGCACGGCTGCGTGCACGACATCATCGCCGTGCGGTGCCTTTTGGGCGAGGAGGGGGAGGAGGGGGAGGAGGAGGAGGCGTCGGCGGGCGCCACGAGCGGCGCCTCTGCCGCTGCCACCACCACTATCAACGCAACCACCATCAACGCCGCCTCTGTCCTTTACGACGGCCCGCCCGAGACGCAGGACTCGTGGTTTCCGGGTTACTCTTGGCAGATCTGCTGCTGCGCGTGCTTCGCGCACCTGGGCTGGCGCTTCCGGCGCGTCGACCTCGCGGCGCCGTCCGCCGGCGTTCGCGAATTTTGGGGTTTGCGACGGGACGCCTGCTCCTTGGCCGGGGTCGGCGCGCGCGGGCGGGCGGCGGCGGCGGCGGCACATGGGAGCGGCGGCGGCAGGGGGACGCGGGGACGAAACGTTCCCACCTGATGATGAAGAGTGGACCATAATGGATATTGAGAGGACCATGCTTGTTGCCGTCCAAGGGTAGGACGCAGGTCACGGGTGAAGGGACGTTCGGCCGAGGCGGCTGAAACACGCCGCCAGCAGGATGCCGCCGTTGCCGCAGCTCGCGCTGCCGCGCAAAGCAAACGACAACAACCAACCCTCGTTGCGCGCTCGAACAACAAACCAACCAATCACGTTTTGAGCACCAAATATGTCATTCGATATGAATTCTATGTGTCCAGCGTCAGCTGGTGGTTGAGCAGGTAGCTCAGCTCGCTTCGCTCCTCCACCCAGCGCACGAACGCCGCGCCGGCCGCCGCGGGCTGCGAGGGCGGCCGCGGGAGGGCGGCGGCGGCCGCGGGCCCCCGGCCCCCGCCGGCCGCCGCCGCCGCCGCCGCCTCTGCCGACCGCCGCGCCGTCTCGCGCTGCTGCCGCCGCTGCTGCTGCAGGAACGCGCGGAACGCCACCAGCAGGAAGTAGCGCTTGAGGTAGTGCACGCCGAGCTGGCGCGCGGCCCACGCGGCCGACTCGCCCTCGGGCGTGTCCGTGGCCGCCACCGCACCCGCCACCGCGCCGCCGCTCGCGCCGCCGCTCGTGCCGCCGCCGCCGCCGCCGCCGCCGCCGCCGCCGCCGCCGCCGCCGCCGCCGCCGGCCAACGCCGCCTTGCACGCCCGGATGTCGTCGCGCAGGTTGCCCACCTGCGCGCCGCAGCGGTCCACGGCCTCGTCCACGGCGGCCTTGGCCTCCATGCCGCCCGGGAGCAGCCGGCCGAGCGACATGATGCCGCGGTACTCGCCCAGCGTCGAGGCCGAGCGGCGCAGCCGGGGCGGCGGCGGCGGCGGCGTGCGAGCGGGCGCGGCAATCCCGCCGCCGCCGCCGCCGCCGCGCCGCGCCTCGTCAAACGCGGCCTCTTCGTCCTCCTCCTGCTGGTGCAGCAGGCACACCGAGAGGGCGGCGGCGGCGAAGCGGGCCGACGAGCCCGTGGCCGTGCGCGAGAGGATCAGGTGCAGCACGGCCGGGCGAGGAGGGACAGAAGCCGGTGCCGCGCCGCCGCCGCTGCCGCCGCCGCCGCCGCCGCGCGCCGGACCGCCGCCGCCGCCGCCGCCGCCGAGAGAGCCCCCGTACGCCGCCTGGCGGTACAGGTCGCCCAGGTCCGAGGCGACGGGCGTGCGCTCGCGCGACAGGGGGATGCGGCGGTAGGCCACAGAGAAGCCCTCGGCCGCCAGGTGCGCGGCCACGTCGCGGCAGGTGGCCACAGGGAGCGGGGGAGGAGGGGGAGGAGGGGCGGCGGCGGCGGCGGTCTCGCCCGCTGCGTCGGCCGGCGGCGCCAGCGCAAAGGGCGACGGCGCGCCGCCCGTGTGGCTGCCGCCGGCCGGGTTGACGTCCACGGGCTCCCACAGCGCGGCCACGAGCAAGCCCGGGCGCTGGTCCACGGGCGCCGTGATGTCCTCCTGCGGGTTGCGCGCCTCGGCGTCGGCGCCCGATGCGCCCGCGCCCGCGTCGGACGCCGCCGCCGCCGCCCCCGTGGGCGAGGCGCCGCCGGCCGCCGCCGCCGCCGCCGACTCTGCGCGCCCGGCGCCCCCCCCGCGCGCCGCCCTGCGCGCCGCGCCCGCCGCCACCTCGGCGAGACCCAGCTCCCGGTGCACCAGCACGCGCCCGCCCCAACGCGCGCACTCGGCGCGCACGTCGTCCCGCAGCGCCGCCTCGAGCGCCTCGAGCTGCCGCGCGCGCGCGCCGGCGTGGTGCAGCGCGGCGGCGGGCATCTCGAGGTCGCGGCGCAGGTGGGGGACGCCGTTGATGTAGACGACGAGCTCCTCGCGCACGTCGCTGAGGAGGACGACGACGGAGGGGCGGAGGGGGCGGGGGAGCGCACCGCCGCCGCCGCCGCCGCCGCTGGCAGCGGCAGCAGAAAGGGACGCCTGCTGCTGCTGCTGCTGCTGCTGCTGCTGCTGCGGCCCTGCGCCCATCGAGGCGAGCAGCTCGCGCAGGCGCGCGACGGGCACATTGCCGACGGTGAAGATGGGCAGGCCGTCGACGGCGCGCACGTCGACGCCGGCGGGCGGGGGCGGGAGCGAGCGCAGGGGGCAGCAGAAGGGAGCGGCGGCAGCAGCAGCAGTCGCCACCGCCAGGGCACCCATCGCCGACACCATCACGGCGCCCCCTCCTCCATCCGCCGCCGCCCGCTCCTGCTGCTCCTGCTGCTGCTGCTGCTGCTGCGCCGCGGACGCCCCCGCCAGGGCCGCCGAGATCGCCGCCGACGCGTCCGCGTGCACCTCGGGCGGCGCGTCCGACGCCGTGTACGACTTGAGGATCGTCCGGCGCGTCAGCGTGCGCCCGCGCCGCCGAGACAGCACCGCCAGCAGCTCGGCGGACGTCGGCGGCGCCAGCGGCCGCGACGCGCCCGAAAGCGTCGCCGCGGCCGCGGCCGCCGCCGCCGCGTCCTCGCCCGCCTCGGTCGCGTCCGCCAGCTGCGCCACGACCGCCGGCTGGCCCACCACCGGGATGGCCGCCAGCGCGCCCGCCGGGTTGGCGTGGATGGCCGCCAGCGCCGTCTGCAGGTCGGGCCGACCGGCCAGCCACTGCGCGAACGTCGGCGGCGGGCGGCCCGTCCGCGGGTTGGGCGACGAAAACCCCTCAGCCTCTAGGTAGGCGGCGAAAGCCACCAGCAGGCAGTAGCGCTCCAGGTACGCGGCCCCCCGCGCGAAGGCCGAGTGGCGCGCGCGCACCTCGGACTTGTGGTTGGCGTACGACGACCGCGGGCGCCGGTACTTCATGATCGACACGCGCAGGTTGACCATGGCGCCGCAGCCGTCGACGCACGCGTCGGCCGCGCGCTTGGCGGCGTCGGCGCGCTCGAGCAACCGGGCCACGCGGCGCACGCCGACGTACCCGCCCATTGCGAGCGAGCGCTGCTCCTCGACCTCTTCGGGCGACAGCTCCCAGGCGGCGCGGCCGCCCCAGATGGCGAGGCGGGCGCCGCCCGCGCCGGCGCGGCGCTTGGGGGCGGGCGGGCGGAAGGCGGCGCCGGCGCTGGCGATGGCGTTGGCCGCGGCGCTGTCGTTGGCGTCCGGCCTAGTCTTATCGCCCGCCACGCCGTCGTCCTCCCCGTGGCCGTCGCTGTCGCCGTCGTCGTCGCCGTCGTCGCCGTCGTCGTCGTCCTCGTCGTGCTCGTCGTCGCTGTCGCCCACGACGCGGTCCGCACGGCGCTTGCGGCGGCAGTGTTGCGCTTGCGGCGTCCCAGCGGTCGGCGGCGGCGGCGGCGCGGGCCGCGGCGACGGCACAGCGCCGGCCGCCGCCGCCCCTTGCTCCTGCCCGTCTGCCGGCGCCGGCGGCCCCCCTCCGAAGTAGCTCACGTCCCGGTCGTCGTCCTCGGAGCGGGGCGAGCCGCCCGCGACCTCGCGCTCGATGGCGCGCAGCACCGCGTCGCGCTGGGCCTGCAGCTCGGCGGCGGTGGGCGGGGCGCCGCCGCCGCCCGTCTGCGCCGCGCTCACGGCGGCACCGCCGCCGAGCCAGCCCGCCGGCCCGCCGCCGCCGCCGCTGCCGGCGTTGCCGCCGCCGCCGCCCCCGCCGCCGGGCGTGCCCGAGAGCATGAGAGGCCCGCCCCCGCCGACGCCGGCCCGCACCGCCCCGCCCCAGAGCAGCGGCGCCCCAAAGCTCGGCGCGCCCGACAGCGCCCGCGCCGCCGGCGGCGGCGTCGCCAGGGCGGCCGCCTGCGGCAGCGGAGCCTGCGTCGGCGGCAGCGGCATCATCGCCACGCCGCCCCCTCCCCCCGTCGTCGTTGCCGCGCCTCCGCCGCCGTTCCTGGGCCCCTCGGCCGCCCGCGCCCCGGGGCTTAGCTCCGCGTCCGCCCGCATGTGCAGCAGGCTCGCGACCACCATCCCCGTGGTCGTGCGGCCGGCGCCAACCTGGCAGTTAAAAACGACGGCGGCGCCGTGCCCGTGCTCGCGGACGCGAGAGACGATCTCGTCCAGGTCGTCGGCCTGGGGCGCGCGCCCGTCGGTCACGGGGACGCGGTAGTAGCGCACGCCCAGGCCCTCGCGCTCGCGGAGGGCCTCGTAGACCTCGGCGGTCGTCTGGACGGCGCCGGGGCCCGCGACGGGCTCCCAGGTGTCGACGAGCTCGCACCCCCCGGTGGCGGCGGCGGCGGCGCCTTGCTGCTGCATTTGCAGTTGCTGCTGCTGCTGCTGCTGCTGCAGGGCGGCGGTCAGGGCGCTGGGCGAGGCGGAGCCGTCGGCCACGGCGGCGGCGGCGGCGGCGGCGGCGGCGGCGCTGGCGGCGGCCGCCGAGCCGTTTGCCCCGGCCGACGCTGCCGCCGCCGCCCCCGCCCCGGCCGCCGCCCCGCCGCCGCTCGCGCCCGCGCTCTCCCGCGCCACCAGGATGCGCCCGCCGTACCGCGCCGCCTCGGCCAGCACGTCGTCCCGCAGCCGCGCCTCCATGCGCTCCACGCGCGCGGCGGTGATCCCGGCGTACTCCTGCAGGTTTTTGAGCGGGACCGCCTGCTCGCGCAGCACGTAGGGGCGGCCGTTGATGTGGACGACCGGCTCCTCGCGCATGTTGAACCAGAGGACGGGTGGGAGCGGGTGGGAGGAGGGAGGGGGCGCGCCGCCGTCCTCGTCGTCGTCATCGGAGGGGTCGGCGGACGCGTCGTCGGCGCCGCCGGCCGCGAGGACGGCCGCCGCGCCGGCGAGGTCGCGCCCGCCGCCGCCTCCGCCGCTCCGCCGGGCCGCGCGCGCCTCGCGCCGCCTGCGCGCCGCGTCCTCGGCCTCCTCCGCGCGCACGGCCGCCAGCACGTTGCGGATGCCCGCGGCCGTCGTCATGGCCACGCCGTAAACACGCCCGCCGGGGGCCGTGCCGCGCGCCGCCGCGCGAAAGTTGGACGCGCCCGCCAGGCGCTGCGGCAGCCGCCGCGAGCGCATGCCCGGAAAATAGTCCTCCTTGAGAATCGTCATGGGCCCGAGGACGGCGCCGTTGCGGGACTCGGCGACGCGGCTGGCGTCCTCCTCGGCCTGGGTGCGCAGGCGCTCGGCGTCGTCGCCGCCGCCGCCCGTGCCTCCGGGGGCGGGCGCGCCGTCGCCGTCGCCGCCGCCGCCGCCCATGCCGCCGCCGCCGCCCATGCCGCCGCCGCCGCCGCCCGCTGCTGCTCCACCTCCCGCCTCGGGCAAGGGCAACAGGCCGCCGCCGCCGGCCCCCGCGAGCGCGCCGCCCCCTGCCCCACCCCCTCCCCCGGCCTGCCCGCCGCTCGCCCACGCCGCCGTCGACAGCTCCAGCGCCGCCATCGGGTTGCGCCGCAGCATGCGCTGCAGCACCGACCGCAGCTCGGGCCGCGACTGGGTCCACGCCTGGAACGACACGTGGCCGGGCGACGACGGGTCGAACCGCCCCCACGTCAGGTAGGCGGCGAACGCCACCAGCATGCAGTAGCGCTCCAGGTACTCGAGGCACACGGCCAGCAGGACCGCGCGCTTGCGCTCCTTGGGCTCGGACAGCAGGCGGCCGCGGTAGGCGTGGATCGCCTCGCGCAGGTTCTGCATCGCCGAGCAGCGGTCGACGACGGCGTCGGTGATGGCCTTGCCCAGGTTGCCGCGCTCGAGGACGCGCAGCATGGAGCGCACGACGCCGTAGTAGCCCGCGCGGAGCTTGGCGTCCTGGGAGGCGCCGGGGGGCAGGGCGGCGGAGAGGGCCGAGGAGAGGGCGGCGGCGGAGAGGGCGGCGGAGGCGGAGGGGGGGTTGCCGCCGCCGCCGCCGTTGGCGGCGCCGTCGGCCCCAAACGCGGCCGAGGACGGCGAAAAGCCCTGCCCGGCCATGGCCTGGACGAACCAAGAGGGCACGAACGCCTCGGCTGGGGCGGTCAGGGCCAAAGGGGCGCCCATGCTGCCGCCGCCCGCGCCGGCCGCGACGACCGCTGCGCGCGGCGACGCCGCGAGGCCCGCGCCAACGGCCAGATGATGCTGCTGCTGCGGCTGGTGGTTGTGGCGCGACGACACGGGCGACGCGGGCCCCTCGAACGCGTGCAGGGGCGGCGGCCACGAGCTGCCCAGGACGCCCGCGCCGCCGCCGCCGCCGCCGACGCCGGCCGACCCGCCGGGCGCCATCGGGTGGGCCGCGAAGCGCCCGGGCCCCCCCGGAATCGACGCCCGCCCGCCCGAGTAGACCGGGAACGCGCACGCCCGCCGCAGCGCCAGCAGCGACGCGATGATCATACCCGTGGTGGTGCGGCCCCGGCCCATCTGGCAGTTGAACACCAGGGCCGCGCCGGGCGGCGCGCCCCACAGCCGCTGGATGAGCGCCTCGAAGTCGCGGTCCTTGGGCGCCTTTTCGTCGGTCACAGGGACGCGGGCGCAGTCGACGTCGTAGCCGTCGCTCGCGAGCTCGGCGTACAGCTCACGCGGCGTCTGCACGTCGGCCTCGGTCACGGGCACCCACGCCGTGACCACCTGCATGTCGTCGTCCTCCTCGGACACGAGGATCTGGCCGTCGTAGCGCGCCGCCTCGCGCAGCACGTCGCTTTTGAGCCGGGCCTCCATGGCCTCGACGCGCCCGCCGTCGATGCCCGTGTATTCGAGGTTGTTGAAGGGCTGGTCGGCCTCGCGCACGACGTACGGCCTGCCGTTGATGTAGACGACGGGCTCCTCGCGCATGTTGTGCCACAGGACGCGGCGGCCGCAGTGGGTGGGGGCCGTGGCCGGTGCCGCTGCTGCGGCTGTCGGGGCGGCGGAGGGGTCGGCGCCGGGCGGCGCATTGCCGGCGCCGGCGCCGCCGCCGCCGCCGCGCGGGGCGCACGGGCGCGCGCCGATGGCGTCGAGGACGTTGCGCAGGCCGCGGGTGGTGGGGATGGCGACGCCGTACACGGGGAGGCCCTCGACCTGTCGGTGGTGATGTTTCAGGCCGCCGCTTGCGGGGTGGGCGGAGAGGTTTGCGTGAGAAAAAGGAGAGGCAAACACGCGTTCGGCGGGTGGACCGCTCGCGCTCGCGGCGACGGGGCTCACCTGGCGAAAGTTGGGCGCGCCCTCCAGCAGGGGCGTCAGCTTCATGTTCTGGCAGCCCGGGAAGTGGTCGGCCTTGAGCAGCGTGTTCTTGATGAGCACGTCGCCCCGACGCGTGGCGATCACCGACTCGGAGGACCAGCGCGGGCGTGCTTGCCCTCCTCCTCCCTCCTCCCCTCCGTCCTCCCCGGCCCCGCCGCCCGTGCCCGCGCCCCCCTCCCTGTCTTCTCCTTCCCCGTCGTCGGCGTCCGCCAACCCCTGTGGCAGACGAGGGAGCTGGGCCCCGCCATCAGGGCCGAGCTCGAGCGATTCCGACCCCCCCGCTTCGTGGAGCATGTCGGGGGGAGGGTGACCGGGGCGATTTGGATGATTGCGTGCGCGCGCGCGCGCGTGTGATCGAGTGCTTGGTTGAAAAGGATTTGAGGGATGAGCGGCGTGTGCTAGCAATGCTGGGGAATCAATCGTGACTGTGTGGGCTCGTGACAGACGAATGCGGCCCAAGAAGACGACGCCCGTCTCCGATTCCCCGACGACGGGGAGCGGGGAAAGAACGCCGGCGGGCGGGGGCTTCGGCGTTGTTCCGACTGGACGCCGAATCCCCCGCAGGCCATAATGCAGCGCCCGCAAGCGCGAAAGAACAAGACCGAGACCTGAGACTCGAGCGCTCTTCCCTTTCCAAAAAAACGAGACGAATTACATCAAAGCGTATAGTCTGTTGCCGCGGAGGGCGCGCCGCCGCCGACGCCGTACCCTCCGCCGCCGCCCGCCCCCCCGGCGCCGGCCCCCCCGCCCGTCCCGCCGGCCGCCGCCGGCGCGCCCGCCGCCCCGTACCCCGCGAGCCCCGGGTCCCCCGCGTACCCGGGCACGCCCCCGCTGCTCTGCGGGTGCTGCACGAGCGACCCGCTGCCGCTGTAGTAGGCGCCGATGCCGTAGCCAGCGACCATCCCCCCGACGCTGCCGCCGCCGCCGCCGCCGCCCGCGGGGCCCAGCCCGCCGCCCCCGTCTCCCGCGAACGCCGCCTGCTGCTGCTGGTGCTGCTGCTGGTACCCGCGCCACACGGTCCGGAACTCGTCGCGCGCCGACCCCAGCCGCACCTTGAGGTTGGGGCTGCGCAGGCTGGCGTGCGCGGCGGGCAGCGCCGCCCCGAGCAGCAGCGCGCCCAGCACCCGCAGCGCGCCGCCGGACCGCCACACGACCCAGAGCGCCAGGCAGGCGAGCAGCGCGCAGGCGGCGGCGCGCGGGAGGCCCAGCACGCGCGGCCCGCGCGTGCGCGGCGCGCGGGGCCCGCCGACCGCGCCCGCCCCCAGGCCCGCGGCCGCCGCCGCCGAGCCGCCGAGCCCGAGCGCCGAGCGCGCGACGGCGGCCGCGTGCGGGCTGGCCCTCCGCAGCAGCTTGACAAACCCCTCGTTGACGGCGGCCCCGAAGCCGTCGTTGGCGCACAGCAAGGACAGGAGGAGCAGCGCGAAGCCGAGCAGGCAGGACGGCCGCCGCAGCAGCAGCGCCACGGGCGGCAGAGACAGCGCCACGAGGTAGTTTCCCCGGAAGTAGTGGGCGTTGCACTTGCAGCGCGCGGCCCAGCGCGCGCCGTTCTTGGGCACGGAGAAGCGCGAGAGGACCTCGTGGACGGGCCTGGGCGGGCCGCGCCAGTCGGACTGTCGTTTGTTGTTTTTTGTTCATTGTGTCGGCGGGGTTGGACGCGTCGATGGTTTTTGAGCGGGCGCGCGCGCATCGCCTGATCGACGAGGCGGCATCGGCGTTTGCGGCGTGTGTGGCGGCGATATCCCTCTCGTGCGCCCGCCAGATCCGTCGTGTCCTCACCTCTTGCCATGCCCGCCACAGCTCGCCCGGCGTCACGCACGTCCAGTCCATTGCCGCGTGCGGGAGCGCGCGGTTGGCCAATTGTCCTCTCTCTCCTCTCTGTTGTTGCGCAAGAAAAACCTCCCGCGCGCGTTGGTTTCTGCTGCCGTTGTGTTCAGGCTACGACGCTGGTCAGGGAGCGCGCGGCGCGCGCGCGCCCGGGACTCTTGAGCAAGGTGGACGCGCGCGAGAGAAGGGCTGCTGTCTGTTTTCGCTGTTGTTGGACGGATGGTTGCATCAGAGAGAGTTTCCGAGAGAGGGAGAAGTGGGGAGAGAGGTTTTGAACTTGCGGTGTGGGTGTGTGACTGTGTTGTGTGCGTCAGTAGATAGATAGGGCGTGTGTGCGTTGCTGTTGATGTGTCTGGTCGACGGGGCGGAGGTCGCTGATGCTCATCATGTCGGGATTGGCGTCCGCCGCGCAAACCCGCCCGAGCTCGACCGGCATCGCCGCCGTCGTCGGGCGCTCCAAAACAACCCTCGGCGTCCAGAGGCCTTCCTCTTTCTTTGGAGCGCTGCATCGCCCCGCCACTACACGCCTGCGCGCTGTCGCTTGCACCATCACCGTCAGTTCTCGCAGGGCTTGTCCCCATTGCTTCCTCTTTAGCGCGAACGCGCATCACGTTTCGTTTTTCCTCAATTTCGCGAAACGCGAAACGCCCCGCGCACACCCTCCCAGGTCTCTCTCTACATCCGTCTAGGGCGCACGCGTTTGCCTCGCGTCTGCAGCTACCAGCCGCCAGCCAGCCAAGAACACGCACACCTCGCGGCGAGAAGGAGAACGGCAGCGCCGCCGCCGCTCGTGTCGATCGCGCGCGCGAGCGTCGATTCGCGGCGGCGCGTCGGCTCTCCTCCGGCCGACGACCCACAAAACCCGGCGGTGACAAACCCAAAAAAACAGAGACCCAAAAGAATGGCGATCGACGCGCGCACGCTGCTGATAGCCACGGGCACCGACGCCGCCGTCGGCCTCGTCTGCCTCCTGTGCATGGCCGCCCTGCGCGCGGGCGCGCCCCTGCTGGCGGGGCGACTCTACACCCCGCGCCTCGAGCGGCCGGCGCCCTTCGCCCGCCCGCCGCCGGGCGTGCCCGACCCCTCCTGGCCCGCGCCACCCCCCTTGCCCGTCAACCCGCTGCGCTGGGCGGCCGCCCTCCTGCGCCTGGACTCGGCCACGGTCGCGGCCAGCGCGGGGGCCGACGCCGCCGCCTTTGCCTCGCTGACGCTGGGGTTCGGCCTGCGCCTGTCGCTGCTGCTCCTCGCGATCTGCGTACCGACGCTGGTGCCGGTGAATCTTAGCGGCGGGGCGCTGCCTTGGGCGTCGTCCTCTCTCTCGCCGGGGGGCGGGGGCGGGGGCGGCGGGCGGGGCGGGGCGGGCGAGGTTTTTTTGGGGGAGGCGGCGGCGTCGGCGGCGGCCGGGGGCGTCGGCGGCGGCGGGGACGGGGACGGGGACGGGAGGAGCAGCAGCAGCGGCGGCGGCGGCAGCAGCAACAACAGCACTCCCCCCACGAACGCCCACTTCTCCTACTTCACCGACCTGGACCGCCTGTCGCTGTCCAACGTGGAGCAGGGTTCGAGCCTCATGTGGGCCCACCTGCTCGCCGTCTACGCCGTCACGCTCGCGACCCTGTGGCTGCTGCAGACGCACAGCAGCGCCGCAGCGCGCCTCAGGGTGCGCGCGCTGGCCGCCGCGCGGCCGGGCGGCGCCGTCGCCTCGCGAACCGTGCTTGTGACGGACGTCCCCGGCGTCCCGTACGGGACCGTGGCGCAGCGGCTGTCGTCGCTTCTGACGGGCGGGGGGTCGCTGTCGCGCCTGGCGGCGAGCGCGGCGGCGGTGGTCGGGCGGGCCCAGCGCGGGCGGCTGCGCCACGACCGGGGCGCGGGCGCGGGCGCGGGCGGCGGGCCGGCGGCGCCGCTGCCGGGGGCGCCGCCACCGGCCCCCTCGTCCTTTCGCGTGGGGCTGGACGAGCTCGAGGACGAGGGGGAGGACTTGGAGCCGGAGGTGGGCGAGCCCAGCTTCCGAGACTCGCTGCTGCAGCTGCGGATGGAGGGCGCCGAGGACGAGGAGCGAGGAGGGACGGGGGAGGAGGGGCACGCGGCGGCGGCCTTGGCGGCGGCGGCGGCGGCAGGCGGAGCGTCGCCGCAGGCGCCGGGCCCTTCCCAGCATCCGGGCGGCGGCGGCGGCGGCGCCAGGAGGGGCACCGTCTGGTCCCGCGCCCAGGAGACTCTGCGCGCCAACGGCGGGGACGTCGAGGAGCTGGTGCGCGCCGAGTTCGAGCGCGCGTACGGCGGCGCGGGCGCTGAAGCGGCCGGCGCGGGCAGCGCCGCTGCGGCGGCGTTGGGCGCAGAGGCCGCGGCGGCCTTGCCGCCGGCCGCCCCTGTCGTCGTCGCCGTCCACGCCGTGCGCCGCTGGCCCCCGGCCGCCACGTCATCCGCGGCGCGCCTGACCGCCGCGTCTCAGGTCTTGGCGGACGCGGTGGAGCGGCGCGCGCGGCAGGTCGAGCGCTTCTGGGGCGCGCGGGAGCGGTGGGCGCGGGCGGCAGAGGCGCAGCGGGCGGCCGAGGCGGAGGCAGAGGCGGCGGCGGCGGGGACGGCGGCAACCACGCCGCTCCTGCCGCGGCCTGCAGCTCGTTCTTCTCCATCTCTGCCGCCGCCGCCGCAGCTCCCCCGCGCGCCCCCGGCCGTGTCGCCCGCCAACACGCTGCGGTCGCCCGAGGGTGCCGCGTGGCTGGTCTCCCGCTTTGGCCCCGCGGCGCTCACCTCGCCGCCGCCGTCCCTGCCCGCCGAGCTGCCTGCGGCCGCGCCCCCCGGCAACGGCGGCGGCGGCGGCGGCAACGGAGGAGCGGGGGGGCTGGACGCGGTGGAGGGCGGCGCGGCGTGGCTGAGCGAGCTGATGCAGCGACATGCGGCGCTGGACTGGGGGGCAGCTGCGGCATTGGGAGGCGCGGCGGCGGCGGGCGAGGGGGGCGATCGCGATCGCGAAGGCGACGGCGACGGCGACGGCGACGCCGAATCGGCCGCCGCGCGGCAAAAGCAGCTGCAGCAGCTGCTGCCCGCCGCGTTCGTCACCTTCCGCACGCGCTGGACGGCCGCCATCGCGGCCACCGCGCTGCACAGCCGCGCCCCCGCCGGTGCCGCCGTGTGGCAGGTGCGCCCCGCGCCCGAGCCGGACGACGTCCTCTGGGGAGGGGCCGCCATTTCGGTGGCAGCGGAAGCGGCGGCCGCGGCGGCCGAGGCAGCGACGACGACGGCGACAGGAACCGCGGCAACGACGGCGGGTCCGCACGCTGCCGAGGGATCGCATTCTCCGCCATCGCCTGCCGCTCCAAGCCAATACCACCACGCAGCGCCCTCGGCGGACGGCGCGGCCGCCACCGCCGCCGCCTCGCTGGCCGATCACGCCGCCGCGCTGTCCGGCGCCGCCGCCGCCGCCGCCGCCGCCGCGCGCGCCGCCGCCGCCGACCCCTCGGCGCCGCAGCGCCTCGCCATGCGCGAGTGGGAGCGCCGCGCGCGCGCGGTGCTCCTGGCCGCCGCCCTGCTGGCCCTGGGCGCTTTCTACACGGTCCCCGTGGGCGCGCTGCAGGCGCTGCTCGAGGTCGACGCGCTCGAGAAGGACTTCCCCTGGGTGCGCCGGATGCTGGCGGTCTCGGGCGCCAGGCCGCTGCTGGTCGCGGTCCTGCCCGGCGCCGCGCTGCGCCTGTTCATCGTCGCGCTGCCCGCGGTGCTCGCGGCCCTGATCCGGCGGGCCGGCGGGCCCGCGAGCATGAGCGAGGTGGACTTTGCCGTCGCGCGCGCCTACTTTGGCTTCCAGGTATGGCTCGTGTTCTTCGCGTCGTTCGCGGCGGGAAGCGCGCTCGCGCAGGCGCGCGCCATGGCCGCCTCTCCCGAGCGCGCACTTCGGGCGCTGGGCGGGGCCGCGCCGCAGACGGCCGGCTTCTTCTGCTCCTACCTGGCCCTGCAGGCGCTGCTGGTGCGGCCCCTGATGCTGTTCAGGCCCTGGGACGCCGCGGCGCTGGCTATCCGCACGGCGATCCGCGGCAGCACGATCAAGAGGGAGGGAAGCGGCGGCGGCGGCGGCTTCGGCGGCGGCGGCCACGGCGGCGGCAAGAGCAGCGCCGGCGCCGATGCCGACGCTGATAGCGACGCCGTCACCGCCGACGCCGTCATCGGCCAGGGCGTCGGGTGGAACCTCCAGTCGCGTCCCTACGGCGCCGTCCTGCCCAACAGCACCATGGCCGTGCTGCTGGCCGTGGCGTTCGCGCCCGTCGCGCCCGTGATCCTCCCCTTTGCCGTGCTCTTTTTCGCGGCGGCCGCGCTGACCGAGCGGCACCTCGCCGTCTACGTGGTGCGCCGCCCCTTCGAGTCCGGCGGCCGGCTGTGGCGCTCAGTGGTCACGCAGGTCGTCACGGCCGTGTACATCATGCAGGCCCTGGCGCTGGGCCTGCTGCTGGTCAAGCGCTTCCCTTACGCGCCGCTGGTGCTGCCGGCGCCGCTGATCGTCGCCGCGCTCACCTCGCCCGGCCTCGGCAGCGGCGGCGGCGGCGGCGGCGGCGGCGGCAGCGGCGGCGGCCTGGGCGCCTGGGACACCCTCAGCCTGGAGGACGCGCGCGCCCTCGACGCCGCCGAGGCGCGGCGCGACGCGCGCGCCGGCGCGGGCGAGGAGGCGGTTGTCGGGCGGATCCGGGCGGCGGCGGCCGCCTACCGCTCGCCGCCGCGGCTGGTGGACGGGGAGGGCGTGGCGCGGCTGCTCGCCCTGGGCCGGGAGGTGGCACGGGAGGCGCGGGCAGCCGAGCGGCAGGGGGCGGAGGACCTGGCGGCGTGGAGGGGGGTGGCGGTGGTGTGAAAGGGGGGATGGTTTGGTTTTGTTTTTGCCGCGAGCGGGGGCGTGCTCCGGTCCGGCGGGCGGCGCGCGCCGTCAAGGGCGCTCGTTGACGCCGACGCCGGTGCCCGATGTATCGGGGATTGCTGCTTCATTCTTCCGCTGCTGCTGTAGGTCGTACGACAATTATCCCAGCACCAACCCACTTGTTATCGCATTGGACAATCAACGGCCATCGCCGACGATTCACACCCGTCCACAGAGAGAGAGAGAGAGCAAGACTCCGCGGACCCGATTGCCTGGCGTCGATCCATCCCCCCTCCCCTCCCCTCCCTCGATGTCTTCTTCAATCGCGGCCGCCGCGGCCGCCGTCTACGGCCTCCAGGGGCTCAAGTGCCTGGTCACCGGGAGCACCAAGGGCATCGGTCTCGCCATCGCCGAGCAGTTCGGCGCCCTGGGCGCCAGCGTGTTCATCTGCTCGCGCAGCGTGGGCGACGTCGAGCGCGCGGTCGCCGCGCTGCGCGCCCGCGGCGTCTCTGCCGACGGCGCAGCGGCCGACGTGACCCTGGCCGCCGACCGCGCCGCGCTGCTCGCGCGCGTGTCCGAAGCGTTCGGCGGCGAGCTCGACGTCCTGGTCAACAACGTCGGGCGAAACGTGCGCAAGCCCACGGCCGACTACACCGACGACGAGCGCGCGGGCATCTTCGCGACCAACTACGACTCGGCGTTCGCGCTGACTCAGCTCTGCTTCCCGATGCTCAAGCGGGCGGCCGACGCACAGGGGGGCGCGACGGCGTCTCTGCCGGCAGCGGCAGCAGCAGCAGCAGCGGGAGCGGGAGCGGGAGCAGCGGGAGCGGGAGCGGGAGCAGCGGCGGCAGCTGGCGGTCCCCCTCCTCCTGCGCCCCCCCGCCGCCGCGCGGGCGCCTCCGTCCTGTTCAACTCGAGCGTCGCCGCGGGCCCCGCCGCCATGCGCAGCGGCGCGCTCTACGCGTCGACAAAGGCCGCCCTCAACCAGCTGACGCGCTACCTGGCGGCCGAGTGGGCTCCCCTGGGCATCCGCGTCAACGCCGTGTGCCCCTGGTACACGCGCACGGAGCTCGCGGAGCAGGTTTTAAAGGACGAGACGTTCCGCGCCGCCGTGCTGGCGGGCACGCCGCTCGGGAGGGTGGGCGAGACGGCCGAGGTGGCGGCCGCGTTCGCTTTCTTGGCGTCGCCCGGCGCGCGCTTCATCACGGGGCAGTGCCTGGGGGTGGACGGGGGGTACGCGTCCGCCGGGTTCTGGCCGGAAGCGTCGGTCCTGCCCGGCGGCGGGGGCGGGGGCGGCGAAGGGGAGGCGAAGAAGGAGCGCGCGGCGCATCCGGCGCTGGCGGGCGGCGCGTTTTGAGGTCGAGGTAATAAATGAGACGCGCCGCCGCCGTCTTCTGTTCTTTTTTTCTCCCTCTTTCCGTTGGGTTCCTCATCGTGACAAAATTGACGCTGCTGCTGCCAACTACTGCGGCCTGAGGCACCCGAGCCCCCCGTCCACCCCGATCACCTGGCCCGTCACAAACGCGTTGCCCGGCAGCAGCAGGAACTCGAGCGCGGCGGCGACCTCGTCCGCCTCGCCCACGCGGCCGAGCGCGTGCATGGCCTCGGACGCCTTGAGCGCCGCCGCGTTGCCCGTGATCCTCGCCGCCAGCGGCGTGCGCGTCAGTCCCGGGGCCACGGCGTTGACGCGGATGTTCTTGGGCGCGTAGGTGGCGGCGGCGCTGAGCGCCAGGCCGTTGACGCCGGCCTTGGCGGCCCCGATGGCGTCGTGGTTGGGAATGCCGTGGCGCGCGACGGCCGACGAGCAAAAGGCGACCGACCCGCCGCCGTTTCCGGGCGCCATCATGGCCTTGACCGCGGGTCGCAAGACGTTGAAGCAAGACGTCAGGTTGGTGCGCAGCACCTTTTCAAAGTCGGCGTCCGACGTGGCGTGCGCGGGCTTGAGCACGATCGAGCCCACGCAGTTGGCCGCGCCGTCCAGCCGGCCGTATCGCGCGAGGATGTGGCCCGTGATTGCGTGCTCGGCGGATTTCGCGTCGAGCGGGTCGGCGACGACGGCGTCCACCTCGGCGCCGGGCGCCCAGGCGGCGGCCGGCGACGCGGCCGCGTCGGCCAGCAGCCGCTCTTTCAGGGCCTGGAGGCGCCCCTCGTCGCGGCCCGCGACGACGACGACGGGCTTGGGCCCGGCGCTGCGCAGCAGGCGGGCGGCGAGGCACGAGCCGATGCCGCCGGACGCGCCGAAGATGACGTAGACGCGGCGGTCGGGGGCGGCGGTCGGGGGCGCGGCGGCGTCGGCGGACGCGGAAAACGCGCGCGCGGCGGCGCCGGGCCGGCCGATCGACGACGGGTGCCCGGTGACGACGGACCCGCGGGCGGCCGCGCGCGCGCCGCTCGCGAAGAGGCGCGGGAGAAGCAAGAGGGCGGTCATTGTTCGGATTGGGATTTGTCGAGAAGCGAACGTGTGCTCACCCACCACCACCGCGCGGGCGTCCGGGAGAAAGGGAGGTGAGGCTGTGTGGCCGTGGTGCCGATCGCGTTTTTTCGAACAGGTGATGATTGGTGCGATCTCTGGCTTTTCCGGGCGGTTGGGTGAATGTGGAGGGCGAAATCGACAGAGTACTCAACCGGACGAGAGGGGGCGACGAGTTGGTGAAGCCGGAGAGGACGATGCGCCCGGTCGCCGCCACAGACGCGCGCGCCATTTTCACCGGACGCGCGCGTCGGCGTCTTTTGTTCTCGCGCGCTCTTTCGAAATCTCCTCCCTCTCTTTCGGGCTCATCTCTACGTCAGCGACTCATCCCGTCAGCAGCTGCGACTCACCCTCCACTCGCCTCGTGATTTGACGTGCCAGACCAATGCACGAAGCGAACTCGAAATGATCCCGAGGCGATGAAACCCCTTCTCGCCCGCACCCGCGCCTTCCTGGCGCACCTGGCCCGCGACCGCCGCCCCTTCTCCGCCGCAACCGCCATCCAAAGCACCACGACCCCCACCGCCCTCCCCGCCGCCGACTTTGAGACCGACGTCCTCGTCATCGGCGCGGGCGTCGTCGGCCTCGCCGTCGCCCGCGCCGCTGCCCTCCGCGGCGCGTCGGTCGTCGTCGCCGAGCGCGGCGCCGCCTTCGGGACCGGCACCTCCTCGCGCAGCAGCGAGGTCGTGCACGCCGGCCTGTACTACCCGCCCGGCAGCCTCAAGGCCGTGCTGTGCGCCCGCGGGCGGGACATGCTCTACGACTACTGCGCCGAAAGGGGCGTCGCGCACAAGGTCCTGGGCAAGCTGGTGGTGGCGTCGGGCGAGAACGGTCCGCAGAGGCTCGGGGCGCTCGCGCGCAACGCCGACGCCGCAAGCGCGGCGGCCGGCAGCGCGCCGCTCGACCTGCGCCTGCTGACGGGGGCGCAGGCGCGGGAGCTCGAGCCGGAGCTGGGGCCCGGGGTGGACCGCGCGCTGCTGTCCCCGCGCACGGGCATCGTCGACAGCCACGGCCTGATGGCGGCGCTGCTGACGGACGCCGAGGCAAACGGCGCCGTGCTCGCCCTCCGCAGCGCCGCCGTTCCGATGCCGGCGCCGGCGCTGGCGCCGCCCTCGTCGCCGCCCCGTTCGCTCTCTTCTCCCTCGTCTTCTCCCTCCCCCTCCTCCCCCTCGCCCCGCCGGCGCCTCACCGTCGCAATCCGCGACGCCGCCGGCGAGACCTCCGTGTTCGCCGCCCGCCGCGTCTTCAACTGCGCGGGCCTCGGCGCCGAGGCGTGCGCGCGCGGCGCCCTCGCCCACCTGAACGGCGGGTCGGCCGCCGCCGCCGCGCCCGCGCTCCGGTTCGCAAAGGGAAACTACTTCGAGCTTGCCGCGCCCGCGCGCGCGCCCTTCTCCCGGCTGGTGTACCCGCTGCCGGAGGACGGGGGACTGGGCATCCACCTGACGCTCGACCTGGCCGGGCGCGCGAGGTTCGGGCCCGACGTCGAGTGGCTCTCGTTCCCTCCTGCCCGTCCTCTTGCTGGCCCCGCCAAAACGGCGGCTGCGGCGAGTGCGACTGCGAGTGCGTCTGCGAGTGCGACTGCGACGACGCCCGCGGCCGCCGCCGCCAGTGCCGCCGCCGCCGCCGCCGCCGCCGCCCAGGCCGCAGAGCCTCCCGAGTTTGACTACCGCGTGCTCCCCTCCCGCGCCCTCGACGCCGGCTGGCACGCCGCCATCCGCGCATACTGGCCCGGCCTCCCCGCGGGGGACGCGGCCCTCGTCCCGGCCTACTCGGGCGTGCGGCCAAAGCTGCCGGCGCCGGCGCCGGCCGGCGCGTCGTCGGACCGTTCGGAATTTTCAATTTTTTTTAACTTTTCGGATTTTTCGATTTTTTCGAACTTTTCGGATTTCGGCGTCCAGACCGCGAAAAGCGCCACGTGGCCCGGCGGCCGCGGGCACGGGGTGCCCGGGCTGGTTTGCTTGTACGGCGTGGAGAGCCCCGGGTTGACGTCGGCCATGGCGCTGGCGGAGCACGTGGTGGGGGACCTTGCGGAGGGGGGCTGAGAGCGGGAGGGGGCGGGGGCGCGGCGGGGACGCCCGGCGCGTGTCGCTTGATTGAGAATCACCCCCCTTTTGACCCCCCTCGCTTTCTGTATTGTTATGGTTCCATTAATGATCACCCCCTGAATCCAGTTTTCTGTCTGTGATGCCCTCCCTGACACCCTCCCTGAACTGCGGCTGTACGGGCGCTGGATGTGTCAGGGACGAGTGTAAACGTTGCGTTCTCGGGGGGGGGCGGGAGGGGGGCAGGGGATAGTCAGGCGCCCGAGGTAGGCGACATCGGCCGCCGCCAAGCCATCTCTCACTGTCGCCACCCAGCGACGGCGGCCGCCGCTGTCGCAGGCGCTCAATACCAAGAGCAAGCCCGCCTCGACGCGCGAGAGAAGCTCCTTTGGCAGCACGTTTGACGCGGACCAAGCAAGGAACAGGAGGAGGGGGCGAAGCTATGAGGGGCGGGGGATGGTCAGTCGCCCGAGGGGGGGGCGTTCTCGCCCCGCCTGCCCCTCTCTCGCCGTCACCACCAAGCGACGGCGGCCGCCGATGTCGCGGGCGCTCAATACAAAGAGCAAGCCCGCCTCGGCGCGCGAGAGAAGCTTCCCGGGCAGCATTTATGGCGCGGACAAGGCAAGGAACGGAGGGGTGAAAGGGAGGGGAAAACAACGATGAACCAAAAACAAGAGCCGGCAGAAACGCTCTTTGGTTTGAGGCGGCGCCAATCGTGAAAAGAGAGAACGGTTAAATATAGGGTGCGTGTGTGCGTGTGTGCGTGTGTGCGCGTGCTTCTGTGCCTTCTTGTGATCATTCGTTTCATCACGGCCGCAGGTAGAGCGAGCGGTGGGCGTTCTTTTTTTTGCCGGTGAAAAAGAACGCCCAAAAAACAAAACAAAAAAATCTTGGAAAACAAAACAAATGTCTAGTTCCACGCCAGCTCCCCCTTCAGGATCTTGAGCGCCTTGTCGAGCCGCGCCGCGCGCACCTCCTCGACCTGCTGCGCGCGCTTGGCGTAGTCCTTGCCGAGCGGCGGGGGCTCGCCGGCCGGCGCGCCCTGCTTCAGCGGCAGCCGCCGGAACAGCGGCGCCAGCCCCGGCTTGACCACACGTACGCGTAGGACGGAGACCGGCGCGCCGAGCGCGTCTCCGTCTTCCTTGCGCCAGTCGTCCAGCCGCTGGGCGACCGCCAAGGAGTCCAGCTCGTCCTCGCCGCGGTCCTTGCGCGCCGCGTTCAGGGCGTCCGTCAGCCCGTCCACGTAGTCCCCGAGCAGCTTCCACTCGCTCCACACCTGGCGCTCCTTTTTCGAGCGGTGCGCCCACACGTTGGCCTCCCTCAGCGCCGGGCCCTTCACCCCCTCCCCCCTGAGCACGTCGGCGGCGCTCTCGAAGCGGTGCTCGCGCTCGCGCAAGCACATGTGCCCGTTAGAGGTCACGGCCAGGGCCCGCCAGGCGTGAGCGATCGAGTCCGAGCGCGCGACGGTGACGAGGCCGGCGACGGACTCGGCGCCGGCCGCCGGCCCCGCGATCGGCTGCTGCTGCTGCTGCTGCTGCTCCTGCTGCTGCTGCTGCTGCTGCTGCCGCTGCTGCTGCTGCTGCTCCATCCGCTCCTGGAACACCTCCTGCCGGCGCGACACGCTCGCGAGCGCGGCGGCGTAGCCGTCCGGCGGCGCCTTCGTCCCCAGGCTCTCCTCCGCGTTGTCGCGCTGCACCACGAGCACCTCGAGGTCGGCCGCCAGCTCGCGCGCGGCGGCGGAGCGGCCCTCGTTCTCGGCGATGACGATCTCGCGCTTCTTTTTCGCGATGTCGAGCTTGAGCACCCGCAGGTCCCCCTGCAGGCGCTTGCGCGTCAGGGGCGAGGGTTGGTCGACCAGCGGGGCGGGCGCAGAGGCGGGCGCGGTGCTCGCGCTGGGGCCGGCGCCGCCCTCGACGCCGACGCTCGTGCCCGGGCCGGCGGCGGCGGCCTTGGCCGAGGAGGACGTGACCCACCCGCGCTTGGGCTCCTTGCGCGGGGCGAACGCGCGCGCGGTCTCGACGAAGCTGCTGGCCGTGCGGAAGATCCACGCGGCCGCGGCCTTGAGCGGCGACGGCGGCTTGCCCATGGCGCGCTTGGCCGCCACGGACAGCTCGATCCCCGCGCGCAGGTCGGCCACGTTGGCGCCGTCGCGCAGCGCGATGGTCAGCGCGGCGGCTGCGGCGGGCGCGTCCTCGCTCGCCCAGGGGCAGCGCTGCTGGATCTGGCCGCTGTCGTCGTCGTTGTCCTCGCGACGCCGGCGGCGCGAGCGCGGGCGGGGCTGCGCGGGCGCCGCCGCCGCCCCGCCGCCGGCGCCGGCGCCGGCGGCCGCCGCCCGCCGCCGCTGCTGCTGCTGCTGCTCAAAACGGGCGTCGAGGCGGGCAAACAGGCCCGGAAGCAGACCCTCCTCGCGCTGCGCCGCGTCGCGCCGCGCCGCAAGGGCCTCGTCGCGGTCAGCCGCGATGGCGGCGAGGCCGGCGGCGAGGGCGGCGGCGCCGGCGCCGATGCTTGCGTCGCCGCGCTGCTCGCGGCCAGGGCGCGTGCGCCCGCGTCCGGCGGCACGGCGCCCAAGTCCTGCGGCCGGCGCCCTGCTGCCGCCGCCGCCCTCGTCGTCGTCCGAGGCGGGGGGCACCTCGATGCGCCGGTCGACCCCGTACTTCTCCAGCACGCGCGCGTCCTCCACGCGGGTGAACTCGGCCTGTCGAGCTGCCTTGTCGAGCTTGCGGCGCTCGCGCGAGTGCTCGTTGCGGGCGACGGCGGCGGCGGCGGCGGCGGCATGGGCGGCGACGGAGATACGGCGCACGGAGAGCGGCAGCGGCAGTTCGGCGACAGTGCCGGCGTAGTCGTCGTCGTCGCCTTCCAGGTCCGCTTCGCACTGCCGCAGCAAGGCCTCGTCGGCGGCGCGCGTCGATCTCGCCGCGGGCGCCGGCGCGGGCGCGGGCGCGGGCGCGGCCGTCGGAGACGCGGACGAGGCGCGCGGGGGCGTGCCGCCCGCGTCCGGCGGCCCGCCGGGGCTGCCGGCGGGGGGGGCGGGGTCCTCGTCGACGCCGGCGGACCGGAGGCGAGCGCGGGCGCGACAAAAGTCAACGTTTGGCGGCGGCGGCCGTGCGGCGCGACAACGGCGGCGTTGCTATTTTCTCCCACCACCATTTTGGTTTATCATCTTCAATCGCGGCCTCACTCGTGTCATCCCTACATCCAGCGCTCTCGCCAACCCTTCTACCACCGGCGCCGTCCCCGATTCTATCACGTTGCTCATTCTCCATTCCCCCATCGCCTCTTTGCCGGGCGCGCTGGCGGCGCGGAGGCGTCATGTCCTCCCTCTCTCTGCAGCCGGCGGTGGCGGCGGCGGCGGCGGCGGCGGCGGCGAGGCGCGGAGCCCGAGCTGGGGGGCGCCCGATCGGGGGGGTAGGAGGGGGGGGGTCGTCGCGGCGCGCGAGCGCGCGGAACGGGGCGCGCGAGGCGGCGGGCGCGTCGGCGATGGTCTCGCGCGCGGTCCCGTGCCGCCGGACGGGCCCGGGGAGCAGGTCCTGGGGGCGGGGGCGGGGCGGGAGCGAAAAAAATCAAAAGTTCAGGGGGGGATTTAGGGGGGATTTAGGGGAGAGGGCTCAGGGAGGAGTCATTACATAGACATATACACAAACACAACATGCGCGCACGGCCCGATCCTCCGCAAAGGACCCACGATCACTTCTTGCCCTTTTTGGCGGCGGCGGCCTTGCCGCTCGGGCGCCCGCGCTTGCCGCCGCCGCCGCCGCCGCCCGCGCCCCCGCCCTCGCCCTCGTCCGCCGCCGCCGCCGGCGCCTCGGCCTCCACCGCGCCCGCGGGCGGCGCCCACAGCTCGGCCGCCTCGGCGCGCGCGTCGGGCGTCCGCACCAGGAACATGGTGAATCCCACGCCCGCGGCCGTCTGCAGGCAGTGCGCGCCGTCCAGGGCGTCGACTTTGACAGGGTTGGCGGAAGACTTCTTTCCCGCGGGGCCCTGCCCCAATTCCCCGTGCATGGCGGCGCCCCACGCGATCGCGGCGTTGTCGGCGGCAACGGCAAAGGTGCCGGGCCCGCACGACACGTGTCGGATGTTCCAGCCGCTCAGGTCCGACAGCTGCGCCGGGTAGGTGGAGCAGTCGCCGCTCGCTTTCAGGCGGCCCCACGCGTAGAGCTGGGGTCCCACGCCCACGGCGAGGGAGGAGGTGCCGCCGGCGGCCAGCGGCGAGCCCGGGACCAAGAGCAGCCGGCCGCCGAACGTCTCGACGCGGCGCGGCGCCTTCTCGTCCTGCTGCACCTTGTGGCCCAGGACGCCGTAGTTGCCGCAGCCCCACGACCAGAGCCAGCCCTCGGCGTCGGCGGCGAGCACGTGCGCGGCGCCCGCGGCGACGGCGACGATCGTGCGCGCCGTGAAGGCCTCGCCCGCGGGCGGCAGCGGGCGCGGCTGCGGGCGGTAGGCCAGCTTGATCGACGAGTCCTTGGTGTTGTACATGTAGTCGGTGCCAGTGCCGAGGCGGCCGTTCTCGGGGTGGCCGGCGGACTTTTGGGGGTTTCGATTGTTGAGAGGGGGGGGAAAGGGGAGGGGGGAGGGAGGCGTCGGCGTCGGCGTCGGCCGCGCGCCGAAGAACCACGTCCAAAACACCAACAAAACAAAAACAAAAACAAAAACAAACAAAACTCACCAGCACCTTGCCCGAGCGCGTCAGCCAGACCGTGAAGTTGGCCCCGGCCGACGCGCACTTGACCGGCGCGTCGATCGCCACGCGCACCGGCAGCAGCCGCACGTCGTCCGCCGCCGCGGCCGCCGCCGCCGCGCTGCCGCCGCCGCCGCCGCCGCTGCCGCCGCCGCCGCCCTTGCCCTTGCCCGTGCCGCCCGCCTGCGTGCGGATGCCCCCGATGCCCAACTGCCCCTGCGTGTTGAGGCCCCACGCCCACGAGCTGCCGTCGCGGCACCAGACCACCGTGTGCGCCTTGCCCGCCGTCGCGCCGATTGCGAACGTCCCTGCCCCCGCCTTGCTCTCCAGCCCGGCGACGATCCTTGGCGCGTTGTGCTGGCGGTAGTCCCCGTGCCCCAGCTGCCCGCGCTCGTTGCGGCCCCACGTCCACACCCGCCCCTGGTCGTCGCCCGCGACGCAGTGCGCGGCCGCCGGCCCTGCGGCCACGAAGGCGATACGCACCCCCTCCAAGGCGGCCAGGCGGACGGGCGTCGGCAGCGGGGGATAGAGCTTGGCGCGCGCGCCGCCATCGTCCTCGGCGGCCCCGCCCTTGCCGCCCTTGCCGCCGCCGCCGCCGCGGCCGATGGTGGCCCAGTCGGTGCCGCCCGTGAACAGGACGGTGCCGGTCTCGGCGGCGGCGGGCGGGTCGGCCTGCTGCGGCGGCTGCGACGAGGCGGCGGCGGCGGCGGCGGCGGCGGCCTTGGACGGGTCGGCGTCGCTCTCGGGCGCGCTGTCTGGCAGCGTCGGCGGCGGCGCCGTGGCGCCGCCTCCGGCGCCGGCCGGCGCCTTTTTCGTGGCCGACGGAGGCGCGGCGGTCGCTGCGGCGGCCGTCGACATGGTGGTCGGTGGTGGTGGTGCGGGTGTTGGGGGACAATGGGCGCGATCGCACCGATGTGGACCGATTTGAAATGAGAGCCTGGAGTTCCGATCAAAATTTTGTGGCGCTCTCTCGAGTAACGCCGATTGTGTTGTGGCTGTTGGGTGGGGTCCTTGGTGCTGTCGTTGTTATCGTTGTTGTTGGTGTTGTGCGCGAGATGGAGGAGGAGCAGACAGTGCGTTGTGGAGGCGTCAGTTTTGGCGGAATCCACCACCCACCCACCATTTGCTCATTTGTTCCGTCAGTTGTCCAAGCAATCCTGGACCGAACGTCTCCTAAAAACGCTGCCCCCCCCACTTGACCCTGCGATTGCGCACGCGCACAACCTCACCCGACCATCCGCTTACCCAATCCCCCTCGACCTCGACTGCGAAAACTGGAACAAAAAATCGCCGAGACGACCTCTTGCATCCAGGGACAAGACTCGGGCGCGATGGCGCAGCCGGACGGCGGGCGGGTGGACGCGCTCTTCGCCGAGCTGGGCGTCCTCAAGGCGCGCCTCGGCGAGGTCGAGACCGAGCTCCGGTCGCTCGCCGGCGCAAACAAGACGCGTCCCGGCGCGAGCGCCGACGCCGACGCCGACGCCGGCGCCCCGCCCGGCCGCCCGCCGGCCCCCACCCCCTTGCCGCGCTCCGGCGACGGCGCCCCGTCCCTTGGCCCCGCCCCCCTCCCCTGCCCCGCCGAGGTCCCCGCCAACTCGACCCGCATCGTCAGCTGCCACATCGTCATGCCCGCCGACTGCGACGCCCAGGGCGTTTGCGTCGGCGGCCACGTGCTCTCCTGGATAGACATCTGCGCCGGCCTATCCGCCAAGACGCTCGCGCGAGGGCCCTGCGTCACCGTCTCGGTCGACGCGGTCCATTTTTTGCGGCCTTGCACGCTCGGGTGCGTGGTGCTAGTGGCGGCGCGCGTCAACCGCACGTTCGCGTCGTCGATGGAGGTGGGGGTGCGCGTCGAGGCGGAGGACCCGCGCACGGGGGAGCGGGCGCACTGCTGCAGCGCCTACCTGACGTTTGTGTCGATGCGGGCGCGCGACAGGGGGGGAGGGGGCGGGGGCCTGGTCGGCGGCGGCGGCGGCACGGGGAGCGGCGGCGCGGGGCCGGCCGCGCGGACGAGCGGCGGCGGCGGCGGCGGCGGCAACACCACGCACGCCAGCCGCGGGAGCGCCGACGGCGTGCCGGCGCTCGCGCCGCGGCCCCCAGCTCCCCCCGCCCCCCTGCCGACGGTGGTGCCGACCACGGGTGAGACGCGGCGCGAGTGGGCGCAGGCGGCGGCCCGCCGCGCGGCGCGGCTGGCGGGGCGGCGGCGCGCGGGCGCCGACCCGGCGCAGGCGGCCGCGCGGGCAGAGTGCCGCCTGCGGCCGGTGACGCACCGCGAGGGGTTCCCGACGCTGCCGCCTGTGCTCACGGCGCCCTGCTCGCTGGCGGCGCACTTTGGGGCGTTCGGGGGGGGAACGGAGGAGGAGGGGGCGACGACGGGGACGGGCGGCGGCGGCGGCGCGGGGGGCGGCGGCGCGGGGGACAGCGGGGGCGGCGCGGGGGACGGCGGGGGCGAGGACGACGACGACGGCGGCGGAGACGACGACGACGACGCGCAGCAGCTGGTGCGCCCTTCGTCCTCGCCGCTGAACTCGGGAGGGGGCGGCGCGGAGCCCGTCGACGTGCTCGCCCAGCAGCTGCGCGGCAGCGCGATCGCCGCGGCCGCGGGCGCCGAGGCCGAGCAGGCGCGGCTGCTGCTGCTGCGGCGGCAGCGAGCGCGCCCGCCGCCGCCGCCGCCGCCGCCGCGGTCGCCGCTCGCGCAGGCGGCCGCCCGCGTGCGCGTCTCCCCCGCGTCGACCACCGCGTACGCCACGCACTCAATCCTCCCGCAGTACGCCAACACCTTGGGGGTCACGTTCGGCGGCCAGGTGCTCGCGTGGATCGAGCAGTGCGCTTACGTGAGCGCCGCCCGCCTCCGAGGCGCGCGCCGGCCGCCAGAAACCCTGAACCCTCCCGGCGACGAAGAATACGACGACGACGGCAGCGGCGGCGCGAGCGGCGGCGGCGGCGCCCACGGCAGCGCCCCGCGCTGCCCCCCGGCCCTCCCCCCGGCCCTCCGCTTCCTCACGGCCGGAATGGACAGCGTCGCCTTCGCCGCCCCCACCGTCGTCGGCGACGTCATGTACCTCACGGCCCAGTGCAGCGCCGCATTCGGCTCGTCGCTCGAGGTCGCCGTCTCGGTCTTTGCCGAGTCGCCGCGAGAGGGGCGCGTCTTCCACTGCGCCGACGCCTTTGTGACGGTTGTGGTGGTGGACGGGCGCGGGCGGCCCGTGCCCATCCCTTTCGAGCTGGCGCCCGGGACGGCGGCGGAGCGGATGCGGGGGGAGGGCGCGGCCGCGCGGCGGGAGGCGCGGCTGGCGCTGAGGCGCGCGCTGTCGGAGAGGAGCCGGGCGTCGCTCGAGATGCCGCTGCCGCAGCCGTCGGCGGGAGACTGAGCACCGGCAGCGGCAGCGGCAGCGGCCGCGGCAGCGGCAGCGGCAGCAGCGGCGGTAGGAGCAGCGGCGGTAGGAGCGGCGGCGGCAGACGCGGTCGGTCGCTCGGTTGTGTCGGGCCTGTGCGCTGTTTCTTGTACACCTGTCGCTGCTTTTTGTACAAAAAGAAAAACATAAGGAACCAAAATAAAAGGAGAATTCCAACGACAATCAAAGAAGAACGCCGGAAACGCAAAGAGGAGCGTTGATGTCCTCTTCAGCCGCGCGCCGCCGGCCGGCCGTCGTCGGCAAACATGGCTGCAGCGGCGCGTGCGCCCTCCTCCTCCTCCTCCTCTTCCTCGTCCTCGTCCTCGTCCTCGTCCCAAGCGGCCTCCGCCTCGACCTCCTCCGCGGCCACGTACGCGAGCAGGTCCTCCTTGGCCGCCGCCGCCGACGAGGCGCCGCCGCCGCCGCCGCCGCCGCGCGCGCCCCGCGCCACCGCCGCCGCTTCGGCCGCGCGCTCGCGCTCGGCGGCCTTGGCGTCCAGCACGACCTCCGCGGCCGCGTCGACGCCCAGGTAGACGTCACTCACGAGGTAGAGGGTGACCAGGCCCACGGGCGTGGGAGGGGAGCCGACGAGGGCCGGCACCGTCAGCTTGGCGGTCGTGCCGCCGCCGCCGCCGCCGCCGACGCCGCCGCCGCCGGGCGACGAGAGGCCGCCCACGCGCCTCATGGCCAGTAGCTCGCCCGTCGCGCGGTGCCCCGCCACCAGCCACCACCCCTCGTCCTTGACCTTAGGCCAGCGCGGGGCGTAGGCGCGGCCGCCTGTGCCGCCGCGAGCGGAAGAGGAGGAGGACGACGGGAGGGCCGGGCGCCGGACGATTTTTGCCGAGACCTCTGTGACAGAGGGGGCGGCGCCGCCGCCGTCCACTGCCAAACCATCAGCAGCGGCAGCAGCAGCAGTCGCAGCAGCAGCAGCAGCCGACGCCGTCATCTCGACGCGCGGCAGGCGCTCGAGCACGGCCACGGCGTCGCGCGCCCCCCGGGCGCCGAGCGCGCGCTCGAGGGCGGCGCGGGCGCCGCCGCCGGGGCGCGAGGAAGAAGAGGACGACTGCGACGGCCGCGACGACTGCGACGCCGCCGGCGACAGCGCCGCCGCCAGCGCGAGCGCAGAGCGCGCGCCCGTCTCGCGCGCCACGGCCCGCGCGTCCTCGACCGTCGGCGCCACCATCGCCAGGCCCCCCACCGACTCGTCCGGCCACCGCCCCTGCGCCAGCCCCTGCACCAGGGCCATCGTCGCCAGGGCCAGGTCCAGCCGCCCGGCGCCCGCCGCCACGTCCACCATTGCCTGGGCGCAGCGGGCGGCGTTGTCGAGCGCGCCGCGGGTATCCGTTACGTAGTCGGCGACGGGCAGCGGCACGCGGCCCAGGTGCGCCTGCAACAGCAGGTCCACCTTGACGTGCGGGTCCTCGTAGATCTGGAGCTGCTGGGGGGACTGGTGATGGTAGGACTGGGCAGCGTCGTTGCCGCCGTCGCCGCCGTCGCCGTCGCCGCCGCCGCCGCCGCCGCCGCCGCCGCCGCCGCCGCCGCCGCCGCCGCCGCCGCCGCGGTCGCCAAATGAGGCCGCGCCCGCCGAGGCCGCCGAGGCCGAGCGGCGCGGCGCGGGGGGCGCGCACGCGCCAAAGCGCACGGCGCGCGACAGGTCGGCGTTGACGCCGTCCTCGTTGTGGCGCACGGGCATCTCGTCGAACTCGGCGCACCCGGCCAGCGCGGCCAGGGCGCGGCGAACCAGCCGCGCGCGCGGCGGCGCCTCGGCCACCCGCGCGGCCGCGCTCTTGCCGCCGCCGCCGTCGCCGCCCTTTTTCCGGCCGCCGCTCTCCTGCTGCTGCTCAGCCTCGTCTGCCCCCGCCAAGCCCATCGGCCCGCAGGCGCCCGGCCACAGTGCCCCCGGCGGCTGCACCGACAGGAACGCGTCCTGCAGGTGCCCCATCGTCGCGTGCTGCAAATAGTAGGCAGAGGCCACCCGCCCGAGCGCCGTCGGCACCAGCGCGCCGCCGCCGTTGTCCGCCGCTGCCGCCGCCGCCGCACCTCCGCCTCCGCCCCCTCGCCCCCCGGCCACCAGGCACCCGTCCGCCTCCAGCCGACCGACCGCCTCCTCCACCAGCCCCGAGATCCACCGCCCCACCCCCGCGTCGGTCTCGTCCTCCAGGCCGTAGTAACTCGGGTTCTGCGCCAGCCTGCGGTACAAGTAGGTCCAAGTGACATAGTCCACCCCCTCCTGCCGCGTGCGCACGCTGCCCGCGCACGCCTCCGCCAGGAGATGCTCCGCCAGCTGCGTCTGCAGGCTCGACTCCACAGGGAAGGGCTCGTACAGGAAGCGCTTGTAAAACTGCTTCTTCGGCTCGGCCACCATGATTACGGCGACGCCGCGGTCGTCGTGGCCCGGGCGGCCGGCGCGGCCCATCATCTGCAGCACGTCGGTGATGGGCATGTCGCTGTCTGCGGGGGCGTTTGTTTGTTTGTGGTGTTTTGGCGTTGGTTGGATTGATCAGGGGAGGGGGTTGCGGATGGATGGGGGGGGGAGGGGTTCGGCGAAGTGTCTAGGTCAGGGGAAAAAACAGGACGCGAACAAAACAGGACGCGAACAAAACAGCGACAGAGGACGCAAAACAAGAGCGACCCAACACGACGGGAGAGCAGTCGCTCGCAAATAGAATCAAACAAGACCGAAGTGCAGCAAAAAACTCACAGCTGTGCGTCGGCGCGTCGTAGAACTCGGTGCCCTTGATGATGACCAGGTGCGCGGGCGTGTTGACCCCCCACGCCAGCGTCGACGTCGCGACCAGCACCTGCGTCCGCCGCGCCACGAACAGACGCTCGACCAAGACGCGGTCCGAGTCGCAAAGGCCCGCGTGGTGGATGCCGACACCGAAGGGCAGGCTGTGGCGGAGGGCCGGGTCGCGCGCCTGCAGGGCGGCGGCCTGCAGCTCGGCGTCGGCCGCGTCCTCGGCGCCCCGCAGAAGCGCCAAGCGGCGCGCGCCGCGCTCGGCGCGCCGCGCGGCGGCGGCGGCGCCGCCGGGCCACCCGTCCTCCTCGTCGTCGCCATCGTCGTCCGCGTCGGCGCCGCCCCCCTGCCCCCGCGCGTCCGCGGGCACGGCCGAGGACAGCACGAACGCCCGCGGCCGGTCGTCGGCGGCGGCCTGCGCGATCAGGTCCAGGGCGGTCAGGCGCGTCTGCCGGCGCGACGACACAAACACGAGGACGGGTTTTCCCGGCGAGTGCGCCTTGATAGCGGCGTAGGCTGGCTTGTTCATGGAGGCCATGCGCGGGCAGTAGAACTTGCCGGGGAACCCCTGGATGTGGGCCTCGAGCGGCACGGGCCGGACGGACGGCTTAAAGTTGAACAGGCCGCGCGGGCCGACGCCGAGCCAGGCGGCGACGTCGCCAGCGTTGGCGAGCGCCGTCGACAGGCCGACGAACCGGACGCCGCCGCCGCCGCCGCCGCCGTCGTCCTCCGGCGGCGGCGGCCGCCGCCCCCCCGCCCCCTCCGCCTGCTGCTGCTGCTGCTGCTGCTGCTGCTGCTGCGCCGCCGCCGCCACGTATCGCATGCGCGACACGATCACCTCGAGCACCGGCCCCCGGTCGGCCCCCAGCAGGTGGATCTCGTCGATCACCACCAGCGACACCTTGCGCACGTAGGCGCGCGTCTGCCAGGCGCGAGAGATTCCGTCCCACTTTTCGGGCGTCGTCACGATGACGTCGGCCGCCAGCAGCGCGCGCAGGTCGGGCGTGTGGTCGCCCGTGAGCTCGGCCAGCTTTTTTCCGAGGCGCGCGCAGAAGCCGCGGGTCCAGTCGGCCACCCGCTCGCGCACGAGCGCTTTGAGGGGGGCGACGTAGACGACTTTTGCGCCGGGCCGCGTCCTCAAGGCGCGGAGCATGGCGAGCTCGGCGACGACGGTCTTCCCCGAGCCCGTGGGCGCGCCGAGCAGCACGTGCTCGTCCGTGTGGTACAGGGTGTGGAACGCCTGCGTCTGCACGGGGTTGAAGTGCGAGAACTTGGGCGCGTAGAGGGCCTCGGCGCGCGGGTCGCGCAGCGCCGAGAGCGGCAGCGGGTCTAGGTTGAGCAGCTCGGTGTGCGGCGCCGCGCGGCGCGGAAGCACCAGCGCGCCGAGCGGCAGCTCGAGGAAGGCCTCGGCGCCGAGCCAGGCGTCGGACACGACGCGGACGTAGTACTGGGGCGGGAGGGGCTCGTGGATGGGGACGGTGAAGGCGAGGCGCTGGGGCCCCTCGCGCGCCATCTGTTTTTTCGAGAGTGGTGTTTTGGTGGCGTTTCCGAGAAAGAGGGCGAGCGGTGTATTTTTTTTGTTCCGGGTGAGCGTCTCCACTGGGCGATCCGACGTTTCGCCCTTTTTCGCAAAACACACGAAAAAACGACCGACCAGCCCATCCAAACTCCTCACCTTTTTCGTCAGCGTCCACACCTCGGCGTGCAACAGGCCCTCGCTCGCCGCGTCCTCGACCCAAACCCACCACCGCAGCGCGCCGCCATGCGCGCGGTCGTGCCACTCGAACGCCGCCTCGACCTCGAGCTGCACGCGCAGCACCGTGCGGGTGATGGGGCTGAGCCGCGCCCGCAGCTCCAGGTGCGGGAAAGCGCGCAGGGCCGCGCGCACGCGGACGCCGGACGCCGAGGGCAGGCGCAGCAGGGCGGCGACGTCGCCCGCGCTGGCGTCGTGCAGCCGCTCGAGCGACAGGCCGCGGTCCTCCAGGCGGGAGATCAGGTCGGAGCCTAGGGACAACGCCGGGTTGGACTCGAACTGGCGCAGGGGGTGCTCGTGGGGCCACATGCGGAGCTCGAGGGCCTGGGGTTTTTTTGGGTTTTTTAGGTTCAGGTTGGTTGGGGTGCGGGCAGGAAGTGTTTGTGTTTGAGCGGGTTGGGGAAATAAGGGGGGGCCGCCGCCCGTCGTCCGTCGTCCGCTGTCCGTCGGCGCAGCTGCGCGCGCGTCGTCCCGCCCTTCTCCCGCCTCTAAAGAACGCCCTTTCAAAACTCTCCCCGCTCACCTTGCACAGCCCCAGCAGCAGCTCCGACGCCTGCGCCCACTTGCGCCTCAGGCACACCTCGAACAGCGCCCGCGCCAGCCGCGGCGCGTTCTGCGACACGTACATCATGTCGGCCGTTAAGGAAAAGCTCTCGACGCGCCAGCGCGACACCCAGGCCTGGATCAGCGCGTTGGCCTTGCCCTGCTTGGTGTCGGCGCCGGCGCCGGCTTTCAGCTCGTGGGGGGCGGCGCCCGCGCGCACGAGGGCGTCGAGCTCGGGGAGCTCGTCCTCGCTGGGGATGTTATTGCGTGCGGTGTCATTTTGTGTTGGTTTTGATTTTTGGTTTTGGTTGAAGGCGGGAGATTGAGGGGGACGGAAAAGCGAAAAGGACGGACGAGCGAAGGACGCGCGGAATCCGAAAAAAGAAGAAAAGAAACGCCAGCCGGGAAAAAACGCACCGCACGGCCATCGAGTCAAACTCGGACGACTCGGCCATCATGGCGAGCACGGTGGCCTCGCTCACGTGCGGCACGAGGCGCTCGTTGAACAGGACCATCGACTGGTAACGCACGTAAAAGTGCGACGCGACGCGGCCGAGCTCTGATTTTTTTTTCGTTTATTTTTTTTGTTTATTTTTTTCGTTCATTTTTTTCGTTTATTTTTTTTGTGGAGCGTTTTTGTTTTGTGAGAGAGAGCGAGCGGCAAACGAAAGAACCGAGGCAAGACCAAACCAATCCAGACCACTCACCCGTCACGTAGAGGTTGCCCGACCGCTCGTCGAACACGGCCATCTGGGACGCGCGCAGCGTCTGCGCCGCGGCCGTGACCAGCGCGCGGCGGTGCTGCACCAGGCCCGGGTCCCCCTGTGTTTCGTTTTCGTTTTCGTTTGGTTTGGTTGATTTGTTTTTTTGTTTTGGGAGACGATCGAAAGCGTCAGCATACGCCGCTCTCTCTGTCGCGCGCGCGCTCTCGCGCCTCTGCGCCCCATGCCCCCCGCAAACTCTCGAAACGAAGATCCCAATCAAAGATCTAAAAAAAAAAAACATCTCACCATGGCCTGCTCGTAAGAGATCCCGTAGGCCAGCGGCGACGCGGCCGCCCGCCGCGCAAAGTAGGTGTAGCCCAGCCACGCGGCCGCCTCGCGCACGTTGCTCACCGTGCCCAGGACGATCTCGGCGTTGAGGTTGTCCACCAGCAGGCTCGGAAACTTGGACTCGATCGGCAGCTGCATCGTCAGCATGCCCAGGTAGTGCGCCAATTTGCTGTGGCCTGTGATGATGACGCCCTCGCCGGAGGTGTCAAACTGCGGCCTGCCCGCGCGGCCGAAGATCTGCTGCACGTCGAGCATCGACAGGTCCGCGAACGCGCCTTTTTTCGCGTCGTACACCTGCGTGCCCTTGATCACCACCGTGTGGGCGGGCAGGTTGACGCCCCAGGCGAGGGTGGCGGTGCAGCAGAGCACGCGGACGAGGCCCGCGGAGAAGAGGCGCTCCGTCAGCGAGCGGTCGCCGCGCAGCATGCCGGCGTGGTGGCAGCCCAGGCCTAGGTCGAACAGCTCCTGGACCTCGCGGTTGCGGCTGCGGCGGACGTCGCGCACCAGCTGCGCGTTGGCCGGGTCGGCGCGGGCGGCGGCGGCGGCGGCGATGGCGGCGCTCACGGCGGGGTCCTCCTCCTTTTTTTCCTGCTCGGGCGGGGGCGGGCGGGCGGACGGCGGGGCCGGAGGGGGGCGGGCGGCGGCGCCCGCGCCTCGCCCGCCGGCCGCGCCGCCCCGGCCGCCCGTCACCCCCCCGCGACCGCCGCCCCCGCGACCGCCGCCCCCGTCCCCTCCCCCGCCGCCCCCGCCGTACCCGCCGCCCGCCTCCTCCCCCGCCCCCTCCTCGCCGTCGTCCAGCCCCGGCACCCCCTCCCCCCGCCGCCCGTTCAACAAAGCGCCCTCCCCCGCCTTTTGCGCGCTCTCCCCCAGCGCCCGCGCGGTTTTCGCCGTGTCCTTGCGCGAGTGAACGAAGACCATGGCCTGGTACCCTCGCCGCAGGGAGTCGGCCACCTTGTCGTAGCACACGTCGGACATGGCGGCCTGCCGCGCGAAGAAGGGGCCCTTGTCGGCGCACCCGACGAACGTGAGCTCGAGGGGCACGGGGCGGTACGAGGCGTCGAAATGGAACAGGCCCGTCTGAGGGTTGACGCTGCTCAATTTTATTTTTATTTTTTTTGGTTCATGTTTGTTGGTTGTTTGTTGTGCGCGGTTCGGTTTTGGGCGAAGAGGTCGGTGCGATGCGTCGGGGTGAGCAATGCGGGGTTAGGGCGGGTGCACAACCCACCAGGGCGCGCGTGGGAGCCGCACGAGGAACGGGAAGAACAAGAGGCGACTTGATCGATCAATCGGTCGATCGCGTGCGCGTCCGGGCGCCCTCTTTTTTTCGAGGACGGCAGAGGGGGCGAGCGCGGGACAAGAAAGGGCGCGCCAGCCCCCCCCCCCCACAACAACCAGACCCAAGCACGGCGAGCAACCCGCGCAGCATCAGCATCGCCATCATCGTCAGCACAAGCATCATTTTGTTCTCACCGCAGAAACTCCCCGATGTCGCGGTAATTCGGGAGCGTGGCCGACAAACCCACAATGCGGATCATCGACTGCGACGCCTCGACCTGCCTGAGCGTGCGCGCGACGAGCGTTTCGATCACAGGTCCGCGCTCGTCCGCCAGCAGGTGCACCTCGTCCAGGATGAGCAGCCGCACCAGGCTGGCCACGGCCACGTCCCCTCCTTTGCGCGTGACGACGTCCCACTTCTCGGGCGTGGTCACGATCATCTGCGTCTCGGCGAGCTCGCGCTTTGTCAGCTGCATGTCTCCAGTCAGCTCGCGGACCTTCAGTCCCAAGGGCGCCAGGCGCTTGGAGAAGTTTGCCGTGACCTCGGCCGCGAGCGCCTTCATGGGCGCGACGTAGACGATCTTGAAGGCGGACTTGTCGATGGGCGGCACGGCGGCGGACGGGCGGAGGGAGGAGGCGGAGGACGACGACGCTGCGGCGCGCTGGTCCGCGGCGCCGTGGCCGCCGTGGCCGCCGCCGCCGCCGCCCTCTCCTCCGCCGCCGCCGCCACCGCCGATGATGTTTGCGCCCACCTCGCGCAGCACCGCGATCATGGCGATGTTGGTCTTGCCCGCCCCCGTCGGCGCGCACACCAGCACGTTCTCGTTGGACCGGAACGCCGTGGGGAAGATGCGCGACTGCACGCGGTTGAGCGTCTCGACCCCTTGGAAGGCGAGGCGCGCCCAAGGGGGCAGAGAGGCCACCGCCACGAGCTCGCCGGGCGCCGGCGGCGGCTGCGCTTTGGCCGGGGGCACGCGGATCTCCTCGTAGCCCTTGAAGGTCCTGTTTTTTTTGGGGGGGGAGGGGGGGGGGTTGGGTGGTTGTGTGCGCGTGTTTGTGTGTGTGCGTGTGCGTGTGCGTTTTTTGGGTAGGGAATGGGGCGCGGTCCTTGTATGTGTGTGTGTGAGAGGCAACGGCGGCGAAAACGAAAACGACAACGACAACGAAAACGAAAACGAAAACGAAAAACGAAAGAGCGACGCGACAAGACACGCCTCGCGCTGCGCCCGTACGGAAAAAAAAAAACGACAAAGGGAAAAACCCACTTTCGCGTGGAGCCGAGCGGCAGGGCGCTGCGCTGCTGCCCCGCCCCGTCGCCCATCAGCGAGTTGAACGCGAACCACTCGCTGTCGCGGCGCGGGCGCTCCGTGTCCGCCAGCGCCTCGAACCCGACGCCCTGAAGCCACGCCGCCGCCTCGGCCGCCGCCGCCGACGCGCCGCCGCCGCCGCCGCCCTGGCCGCCGCCGCCCTGGTTGCCGCCCCCCGCCCCCCCTCCCTTCCTGCGCGCCGCCTTGCGCTCGTACTTGGCCATCTGCCGCTGCGACTCGGACTGGATGCTCACGGCCGTGCCGTACGACGGCATCGCCGCCGCCGCCGCGCCCGCCTCGTCGTCCTCGAACTGCGCCGCCGCCGCCCGCTCCGCCTTCACCTTTTTCGCCGCGCGCTCGAGCGCGGCGCTGAGCTCGCGCCGCCGCTCCATCACCTCGGCCACGCGCTCGAACGCGCTGTCCCCCAAGAGGTCGAGCAGCTGGGCCGCCAGGGCGTCCTCGTCGCCCGCCGCGCCCGCGGAGCCGGCCAGGGCCGTGCAGACGGCCAGCGCCAGGTCGCCCGCCTGCTCGGCGCCGGTCACCCCTCTGGCCCACCGCTCCAGCCACAGCAGCCCGGCCCCCCCCCGGCCGCGGCCGCGGCGCTCGTCGTCGCTGTTGATGTCGACGTCGTGGTCCCCCGCCGCCGCCGCCGCCGCCGCTGCGCTGGGGCACTGAGGGCTTGTAATCGGGGCGGCGGCGGCGGCCGCGTCGGCCGCGGCGAGGCCGCCGAGGGCCTGGGCGAGCAGGCGCGAGGCGGCGGCCGCGGGTTGGGCGGCGGCGGCGGCAAAGGCGGCGGCGGCGGCAGCGGCGTCGTGCGCGGCGTCGGCGCCCGGGCGCCACCACCAGCCGCCGTCGTCCTCGGCCGCGGCGTCGCGGGCACGCCAGGGCGGGCGGATCGACAGGCGCGCGCCGTACTCGGAGGGAGCGGCGGCCGCTGTCGCTGCTGCTGCCCTTGCGGCTGCCGCTGCCCCTGCCGCCGCCGCCGCCGCCGCCGTTCCGGTTCCCGCCGCTCCCGCCGCCGCCGCCGCCGCCGCCGCCTTGCTGCCCGCGCCAATCTCGTCCCGCCACTGCCGCAGCGCCGCGCAGCGCCGCGCCACCTCGGGCACGACCGCCTCGTCCAGCCCCGTGCCCAGCTCGGCCCCATCGAACAACGCGTCGCGCACGGCCGCCACGGCCGCGCGCGCGGCCCCGGGCGGGTGGCCGGGCCCCGGGGAGAGCCGGCCGGCGGCCGGCAGCGCGGCGCCCGGCAGCCGGCGCTCGAGCAGGCGCCAGGCGGCCTCCGCGGCCTCGGAGACGGCCTCGGCCGGCAGGGGCCCGCCCCCGAGGAGGGCCGAGACGGCGATCAGGAAGCGCTCGTAGTCCTCGCGCGCCTGGCGCGGGGCGCGCCGGCGCCAGTCCGGGCCGAGCAGCTCGAGCGCGAGGGGCGAGGCCGAAGAAGGCCCGCGACCACCTTGGGGATGCGTTCCGGAGGAGGTTCCGTGCGGCCAAGCGGGGGAGGAGGAGGGGGACGTCGCCGCCGCAGACTGCCCGCGCTCGGCGAGCGCCGCGCGCCGCGCGAGGAACGCGCGGTCCGGGTCGAGGTCCCGCAGCGCCTCGCCGCCGGCGTCGGTCAGGTGCCGGAGCACGATCGTGAGGCGCGGCACCTCGTGCGGGGGCACCACCGCGCCCCCGCCGCGCGCCATCGCGTCTCGCTCTCTCTCTCTCTCTCTCCTTTTGGGGGGGTGAGAGCAAAACGCCTGATTCGTGCGTGATCAAGAGTCGGTTCTGGTTGCTGATTGGAAGGGTGGCGTGTTTTTACTAGAAGCGTGTCGTGGTAAGGGGATCCGGTTGTGGGCGTCTGGATGCAATGCCCGAAAACGCTTCCTTTTGGACAGCTACGCGCGCGTCGTCGACCGTCCGGCGCGCGCGGCACGCCGTCTTCTCGAGGGCCTCTCTCGCATCTGTTCACACTCACACAACTCGTCGTTCGTCCACCAAGAACATAACCACACCAACCGTTGCCCTTACACGCAGACAGGCGACGCGCAAAGGCCACCATACGCCGGTCGACGATCATCCATCGCTTCCTCCATCAAACGCGCGCCGCCCGCTCTCGCGCGAGTCGCGCCCATCGCCTGGAGCACCGCCCTCACCTGACCATCGCATCGCTCCCGTGCTCCCCACGCATCGGTTGGCGGGCCAAGAGGGACAAGAAGAAGCAGAAGAAGAAGAGTGGGGGTTGGGGAGGAGAGACAGAACACAATCGCCAGTGAGCCAAACCAGCGCAGGCAAGGAGCCACAGCGGCAAAAGGACCAGGGAGCATGGCGCAGGCGGGGCCGCTGGCCAAGTACAAGCTGGTGCGTTCTTGAAGACAGAAGAGGCGCGCGCCGGCGCGAAAGAGGGCTCGGGGGGGGGGTCGATCCGCCCTGCGAGAACAACAACGAGGAGACGCTCGGCTCGCGCGCGCGCCGGATCGATGCGAGCGCTCCGCGCCCATCAGCCCACCGAGCAGCGCGACGCGGTCACGGCGCACCGATTGGAGTCGCGCGCGACGGACGGAACGCTCTCCCGCGGACCGCCCCGTGCGCGCGCGCTCCCGTCGATGCGCGCGCGAACAATCGCCCGCCCGAAGAAAAAAAAACCGCCGCGCCGCGCGCTAAAAAAAAACACCCCCCTCCCCACAACCCACCCCCCCACCACCACCACCCCCCCCACCCACGCCCCCCACCAGACCCCACAATCCCCCACCCAAAACCCCGCCCCCCCCCCCCCCCACCCACCCCCCCACCCACAACCACCCCCACCCCCACCAACCCCCACCCACCCCCCCACACACAAC
>Ga0105053_10000139_pt1 | contig 92860 bp, 80 predicted proteins | sample BON01_FD_78093 | JGI IMG/M metagenome (GOLD analysis project Ga0105053, IMG submission 78093) | Freshwater microbial communities from Lake Bonney liftoff mats and glacier meltwater in Antarctica - BON-01 | ecosystem: Environmental > Aquatic > Freshwater > Ice > Glacier meltwater | place: Lake...
CCTGCTGGACAAAATCATCAGGCTCCATTGCAGCCAGCTGCTGGTTAAAGCGCATCAGCCACACCAACGCCACGCCTTCACCAGCCAGATAGCGGAGCTTCTGGCGCACTGACATCAGTCTGGGCGGTGCCGATTCCGGTCGAAACCACGCTTGCGGCAACGGCTCAAAGGTTACCACAACTACTGGCCTAACCCCGCCTGCCAGACTACTGGCTTTGTCCAACAGCGCCTGGTGGCCCATATGAAAGCCATCAAAATTGCCAATGGTCACCACTGACGATTCAAGTAGCTGTTGATCCGGCTTGTCTCTGATTACCCGCATGTGGTTATTTTGGTGTCATAAAGCAGCAAATTATAACAGTCATAGCACCATCAATACGCCATCGATCCGCTATTTTGCGCCTCGCAGCAGATCGTGTTTCTTCAAACCGGCGATCATACTGGTAAACGCAAATACCAGAGCCCCGAAGGCAATGGCCAGACTCAGGTTTTTGACCCTCAAGGCCATATCCGCCTGCAGCCACGTTTCGATGTCTCGCGTCATGAAAACCAGCAACACACCCATGGTTATACAGCCGAGGGCGATCGCTATCCAAAGCCTTATCCAACCGCGTTCCGGCATAAAAACTTCGCGTTTGCGTAGCCCCCGGTACAGCAATATTGCATTCAGGTAAGCCGCCACAGAACTGGCCAGCGCCAGGCCGGCATGCGGGCCTTCGAATTGGTTATGTAACAGCAAGCCTACAAACAGCAGGTTGAGCACCATGTTCGTTACCATCGATGCAATCGCAAATTTGACCGGTGTTTTGGTGTCCTGACGTGCGTAATAGCCGGGTGCCAGCACCTTAACGGCAATAAATGCCGGCAAACCTGTTGAGTAGGCAATCAGGCTCAGCGAAGACATATGCACATCTTCCGGTTTGAAGGCGCCGTATTGAAAAAGAGTAATCAGAATCGGCTCGGACAAAATGGCCAGGCCCACTGCTGCCGGCACCGTTATGATGATTGCCAGACGCAGCGCCCAATCAAGCGTGGCAGAAAACTCAGCGCTACTGGCATTGGCATGTTTTTGTGACAAGTTGGGTAAAATTACCGTAGCAAGCGCGACACCCAACACGCCCAAAGGAAACTCCAGCAATCGATCAGAGTAGTACAACCATGACACGCTACCGGTCATCAGGAATGTCGCAATAATGCTGTCGAACAACAGGTTTACCTGGGCGACAGAGGAGCCAAACAGAGTAGGTATCATCAGCTTCAAAATTCGACGTACGCCGGAATGCTTCCAACCCCAGCGCGGGCGCGGCACCAGACCCAGGCGCCACAGCGCGGGTATTTGTACAAGCAACTGCACAAAACCTGCAGCGAGCACACCCCAGGCGAGTGCCATCACCGGCACATCCATGCGTGTTGAAAGCAGCAGAGCTGCGGCAATTAAAGACAGATTGAGTAAAACAGGCGTCAATGCCGGAACCAGGAACCGTTCAAACGTGTTGAGTATGCCGCCAGCCAATGCCGTCAACGAGATAAAGAAGATATATGGGAAGGTAATGCGCAACATATCAGTCGAAAGCGCAAATTCAGGCCGATCATCAGCTAACCAACCCGGCGCGAAAATTGACAACACCAACGGTGCCGCAATGATGCCAATCCCTGTTATAAGCAGCAATATCGCGGCAAGTGTGCCGGTGACATGGTCGATAAGATCCCGCAACGCTTCCCGATCACCATTTGCCTTGTACTCGGAAAGTACCGGCACAAAAGCCAATGAAAACGAACCCTCGGCAAACAGACGGCGCATGAAATTGGGAATACGAAAAGCCAGAAAAAAGGCATCGGTCGCGCCGCTGGCACCAAACATTTTGGCCAGCACGACATCGCGGACAAAACCGAGAATTCGAGATAAAATAGTCGCGCTGCCAACCGTGGCGGTGGATTTCAGCAATTTCATACTAGTCAAAGCCCGTTTACTTGTAATTATTTGGAATAAACATGCATTATTACCGGTTTATCATTGACGTGACGGGCAAAAACTAAGATACTACCCGGCTAATTTCGTACCGTTTTATTTGGAGATATACCTTGGCTAACAGTTTATCAGCACGTAAGCGTGCCCGTCAGGCTGAAAAGCATCGTTTGCGTAATGCCGGTCAGCGGTCACACGTGCGTACAACGATCAAAAAAGTACTCAGCGCAATTGACGCTGGCGACAAGAGTGCTGCAGAAGCTGCATACAAATCAGCAGTTCCTGCTATTGACCGTTCAGTTTCCAAGGGCTTGATGCACCGCAACAAAGCAGCGCGTCATAAATCTCGCCTGAACAAGCACGTACATGCTATGTAATTTATGCCCTCAAATATATGCCGCCAACGACATACTGGCCGGCATTCTGAGTAGCATACTAAAAAGCCCCGTTTAAATCGGGGCTTTTTAGTGTCCAAATAAAGGCAATCCCACCGTCAATCATCATCACCCCAGTCAAATTTCTTCTCAACTTCACTTTCGATGCGCAAGTTTTCGGCCTTAACTGCCTCAGCTTCCAATTCCGTCATTTCATCCAGCGCACGACCGATGCTTTGCACCAGATTGTCTGTGCCCTTTCGCGCCACCGATGAAATCATGAACCAGGGATCTTCCCATTTGAGTTCTTCGATAACTTCACGGACAATTTCTTCCGCCAGCTCATCGCCAAGAACATCCGACTTGGTAAACACCAACCAGCGTGGTTTCTCGCCCAGGCTTGCATCAAAAGCAATCAGTTCCTGAGACAACTTGCGCACCGCATCCGCCGGCGGCATATCGTCTACCGGAGCAATATCTACCAGATGTAACAATAAGCGCGTTCTTTGCAGGTGCTTCAGAAACTGCACCCCCAAACCCGCACCTTCTGCAGCGCCTTCAATCAGTCCCGGAATGTCGGCAATCACAAAACTGCTGTCCATTCCTACCCGCACTACACCCAGATTGGGGTACAAAGTTGTAAACGGATAGTCCGCAACTTTAGGGCGCGCTGCCGACACAGCACTGATCAGGGTTGATTTGCCTGCATTGGGGAAGCCCAATAATCCGACATCAGCCAACACTTTCATTTCCAGCTTCAGCTGAATCTCTTCACCCGGCGCACCGGGAGTAAATTTGCGTGGCGCACGATTGGTGGAACTCTTGAAATGTACGTTGCCAAGTCCACCCTGACCACCCCTGGCCACCAGCAGATGCTGAAGGTGTTCGGTAACATCGCCCAATACAGTACCGCTTTCTTCCTCGGTGACTACGGTGCCAAGTGGTACGCGGATATAAACGTCCTCACCTTTTTTACCGTACTTCTCCTGACCTTTGCCCTGCACGCCTTTTTCAGCTTTGTAGTTGCGCCGGTGACGGAAATCCACCAGGGTATTCAAGCCGGAATCGCCCTCAAGGTAGATGCTGCCACCTTTACCGCCATCACCTCCGTCGGGACCGCCATACTGGATGAATTTCTCACGCCTGAACGAGGCCGAGCCATCGCCACCTTTGCCGGCCATTACATATATGGATGCTTCATCAACAAATTTCATAACGGTTTATTCCTTGTAGACCAAAAAAAACCCTGCCGGGGCAGGGTTTTTCTAAATCCTGTCAGACCTGAGAGCCAGGCTTACGCCGTCTCCACGCTGACGAATTTGCGTTTTGGCATGCCACGTTCCTGAAACTTCACTTTGCCACCGCTTAACGCGAACAAAGTGTGGTCACGACCAATCCCAACATTATCACCGGCGTGAAAACGGGTACCGCGCTGACGGACAATAATATTGCCTGCAACAACAGCTTCGCCGCCAAAACATTTCACACCCAGATATTTAGGGTTGGAATCGCGACCGTTACGGGTACTACCACCTGCTTTCTTATGAGCCATGATTCAATTCCTTTACTTTTTTAATCTTTCTGCTGTTAATCTTTCTGCTCGGCTTCAGCTGCAGGCTTCTCGGCTTTTGCCTTGGAAACCTTTTTCTTCTTCGGAGCTGATGCTGCAATTGCAGTTATTTCGATCTGGGTATAATCCTGACGATGGCCCATACGCTTCATCTGATGCTTACGGCGCTTGAATTTAATAATCCGGATCTTCTCACCCCGACCGTGTTCAACAACGGTGGCAGTTACTTTACCGCCTTTCAGGAAAGGTGCGCCGATTTTAACGTCTTCACCTTCACCAACCATCATTACCTGGTCGAGCACTACCTTGGCGCCTTTTTCAACGTCAAGTTTTTCAACTTTTAATCTATCTCCAGTGGAAGCACGATACTGCTTTCCACCGGTTGCGAATACTGCGTACATGGTCACGCTTCCCGTGGTTCAAAGAGACCTACAAAAGGGCGGGAATATTAGCGGTTTTCTGATCAGCGGTCAACCTCTTTGACAGAAAAAGCCCAAGACAATCGACAATCTTAATGAAACAGCGCCGCGACGCAAAGAAGGGTATCATATGCGGTTGGAAATCGTTTTGGCAGTATCTATGCAAACCATCAAAATTCGCGGCGCCCGTACCCACAATCTGGCCAACATCGACATCGACTTGCCACGAGACAAGTTAATCGTCGTGACCGGCCTGTCGGGATCCGGCAAATCATCTCTGGCATTCGACACTATATATGCCGAAGGCCAACGACGTTATGTCGAATCGCTGTCGGCTTATGCCCGGCAGTTTTTGTCGATGATGGAAAAACCTGACATCGATCATATTGAAGGTTTGTCGCCAGCCATATCCATTGAGCAGAAATCAACCTCGCACAATCCGCGTTCTACGGTCGGCACGATTACAGAGATTTACGATTATTTGCGCCTGTTGTTTGCCCGCGTCGGCACACCCTGTTGTCCCGAACACGGACAGCCACTGGAAGCCCAAACCATCAGCCAGATGGTCGATCAGGTAATGGCACTGCCGGAAGGCAGCAAGATGATGCTGCTGGCACCGATTATCCGCGACCGCAAAGGCGAGCACGCCGGACTGTTTGACGAGTTGCGCGCACAGGGCTTTGTGCGGGTACGGGTTGATGGTGTTGTTTACCCTATTGATGATGTGCCTGATCTGGAATTGCGCCGCAGGCACACCATTGAAGCGGTGATTGACCGTTTTAAAGTGCGTCCTGATCTCAAGCAACGCCTGGCTGAATCGTTTGAAACGGCGCTGGTACTGTCTGATGGTCTGGCGCTGCTGTCGCCGATGGAAGATGGCGATAGAACTGCAGATGACGGGGGCGATGGTCAAAGCGATGAAAATGATACCCGAGCCGAATTAAAGGAAAAACTGCTGAGTTCGCGCTATTCCTGTATCCACTGTGATTACAGTTTGCAGGAAGTAGAGCCGCGCATGTTCTCCTTCAATAACCCGAACGGGGCCTGTCCGAGATGCGAAGGTCTGGGCGTGGCCCAGTTTTTTGACCCGGAGCGCGTCGTCAGCAATCCGCAGTTGAGCCTGGCCGGCGGTGCTGTACGCGGTTGGGACAGGCGCAACGCTTATTACTTTCAGATTATCAGGGCACTGTCGTCCCACTACGGCTTCGACATCGAAACCCCTTTTGAAGAACTGTCTGAAAAGCATCGCGATATCGTCCTTAATGGCAGCGGCGATGAAGAAATCACGTTCACTTATTTTGGCGAAAAAGGCACGCAGAAACGTAAGCATGCGTTTGCTGGCGTGATTCCGAACCTGGAAAAACGATTCCGTGAGACCGATGCACGTATCGTCCGGGAGGAACTGTCGAAATATATCTCCCAGAAAAACTGCCCGGAATGCCACGGCCAACGCCTGAATCGCGAAGCTCGCCATGTATTTGTGGCCGATACCAATCTACCGACAGTAACGGCCTGGCCGATTCTGCAATGCCTGACGTTTTTTGATGAGCTCAGCTTACCCGGTAACAAGGGAGAAATTGCCTCCAAAATCGTCAAAGAAGTGCATGATCGCCTGCAATTTCTGGTCAACGTCGGCCTTGACTACCTGACGCTGGACCGCAAAGCGGGCTCACTGTCGGGCGGAGAGGCGCAGCGCATTCGACTGGCCAGCCAGATCGGTGCAGGTCTGGTGGGCGTGATGTACATTCTGGACGAGCCCTCCATTGGCCTGCACCAACGTGACAATGAACGTTTGCTATCCACATTAACCCGCCTGCGCGACCTGGGCAATACCGTGATCGTTGTTGAACATGACGAGGAAGCTATCCGCGCGGCCGATTATGTTGTTGATATGGGCCCCGGTGCGGGCATTCACGGCGGCGAAGTGGTCTTCAGTGGTTTGCCTGAGGACTTGTTGAAAAACACTGACACCCTGACTGGTAAATATCTGTCCGGCGAACTGGAAATTGAAATACCCGCCAAGCGGCATCCGGCTGATAGAAAAAAAATGCTGCGCTTGATCGGCGCCCACGGCAACAACCTGAAACATGTGACACTGGAGATTCCCGCAGGTTTATTGACCTGCGTGACCGGTGTTTCGGGATCCGGTAAATCCACGCTGATCAATGACACACTGCACCGTCTGGCAGCCCGGGAATTGTACGACTCCAGTGCACAACCTGCGCCATATGAGTCAGTAGAGAATCTGGACTTGTTCGACAAGGTTGTGGATATCGACCAGTCACCGATCGGCCGCACACCCCGCTCCAACCCGGCCACCTATACCGGTTTGTTTACGCCAATCAGGGAGTTGTTTGCCGGCACCCAGGAAGCCCGCTCACGCGGCTACAAACCCGGGCGTTTCAGTTTTAACGTCAAAGGCGGTCGTTGTGAAGCCTGCCAGGGCGATGGCCTGATCCGCGTGGAAATGCACTTCCTGCCGGACATCTACGTACCTTGTGATGTATGCCACGGTAAGCGTTACAACCGCGAATCGCTTTCTGTGCATTACAAAGGCAAGAACATCCATGAAGTGCTGGCGATGACGGTAGAAACCGCAGTCGAGTTCTTCGCACCTGTACCGGTCGTGGCACGCAAGCTCGAAACCTTGTTGGATGTCGGTTTGTCCTATATCACCTTAGGTCAAAGCGCCACCACGCTGTCGGGCGGCGAGGCGCAACGAATCAAACTGGCCAAGGAACTCTCCAAACGCGATACCGGCCAGACTTTGTATATTTTGGACGAGCCCACCACCGGTTTGCACTTCCATGACATCAAGCAGTTGTTGCATGTGTTGCACCGTTTGCGCGACCACGGCAACACCGTTGTGGTCATCGAACACAATCTGGATGTTATCAAAACAGCGGATTGGGTTGTCGACCTGGGGCCGGAAGGCGGCGACCGGGGAGGTCAGATAATTGCAACCGGAACACCTGAGGACATTGCCAAAGTCAGTGAATCTCACACCGGCCGATTTTTGGCCAGGATGCTGGCGCGCCAGGCAGTGAAACACAAAAAGTCGGCCTGAAAAAAAAATCGACCTGAAAAAATCGACCTGAAAAAAAGGGTGAGCAACGACGTTGCTCACCCAACTGTGTATCTAGCAGAAAGAATTAATCAACCAGCCTTAGAAGTCTATCCTGCCGCCAAAGAAGAACCGTGGGAGCGGCGGGAACGGCAGGGAATAGCCCCTTCTGTCGTACTGATTTCCATATCCCTGCGCATGATTTACGTAGCAGTAGCTACCGTTATGCCTATGGCGATACTGGTTGCGGTCATGCTGCGCATAGCGGCGGCTCTGATGACGGTCATAGTAACGATCACCATGCCTGTTGCCATGCTTGTAACCGTGCTTGTTGCCATGCCTGTTACCGTGTCTGTTGCCATGTTTGTCGTAGCGCCTGTCACCATCATGCCTGTCGTATCGCTGATCGTGATGGCCGTTCTGCTGACCATAATGGCGGCTACGATCGTTATCACGCTCAGCCAATGCAACGGAACTGGCCAGCATCAAAAGACTAAGGGTAAATACTTGAGTTAAACGGTTCATCTGTACATCTCCTGTTGTTGAACAGGACCCAATCTTGCCATCATGCGGCTGAATTAAGACTGAACAGATTAGCCGGTTTCAATTCCTCTGGCAGGGTCCCGAATCCATTCACTCCATGAACCGGCATATATTCTGGACCCTTCTATCCCGGCCAACTCAGCGGCGAACTGATTGAAAAAGGCGGTGACACCCGAACCACACATATGCACAAGGTGCTCGGCGCTGGTTGAACCCTGAAACGTTTGCCACTGGCTCCGGATATCATCTACTGGTTTGAATTTATTGTCTTGATCCAGATTCACAGCAAAGGGCAAATTCCTGGCGCCGGGTACGTGCCCTGCGACAGCGTCTAAAGGCTCCACATCGCCACGGTAGCGCTCAGCTGCCCGCGCATCCAGCAACACAATGGCATCGCTGGCTAGCCCTTCTGCAACCTCAGCCGCGGTCAACACCATGTCATCACAGGCAACGAGCGGCATGCTGGGTGCTGCCGGCACATTCATATCATCTTCACCTTTGGCAGTAGCATATTCCGCAAATTGCCAGGCCGGAAATCCACCATCAAGTAATGCAACGTCATTGTGACCAAAATACTTCATCAGCCACCACAAACGAGCCGCAAATGCGCCGCCGATATCGTCGTAGGCCGCCATAACTCTACCGGGACCCCAACCGATGCGCGCCAGAAACTCCGAGAACTCTGTTGCATCAGGCAATGGGTGGCGGCCACTGGATTCCGTTACAGGGCTGGACAGCTCTTTATCCAAATTGGCATAGACCGCACCTGGAATATGTGCTTCCAGATAGGCCTCAAATCCGGCTTCGGGCTTTCCCAGGTTAAAACGGCAATCAACTATCAGACACGGCCCGGCGCGCTGAAGCTCTGATAGGCCTTCAGCGGAAATTAGCATTTTAGTTTTCATGCGATCACCTTCCTCGCTGTACGTGCTTTGTTTGTTGCAGGCGCTTGCCCAGATTCAGCAAAATAGTGGCGGTAACACCCCAAATTCGATGACCCTGCCATTGCAAAGATGATAGCTCGAAAGACTGGCCATTCAACTCTACTTTCTCATGCGTATAAGCGTGATAGTCAGTCGCATGGGCAAATGGAATGGTGAAAACCTCTTCTACTTCCCGCGCATCAGGCTGGGAGATGAAATCGGACTTCACCAGACCAACCACCGGCAATACGCGAAAGTCTGAAATGGTATCCAGACGATCCAAAAAACCCAATGGTGAAACTTGTGAGAAATCCAGGCCAATTTCCTCTTCCGCCTCACGCAGCGCCGTAGACACTGCCGAACGATCTTGTCCATCGACAGCACCACCGGGAAAACTGACCTGCCCCGGATGCTGCTGCAAGCGCCTGGAGCGCACCGTCAAAAGAATTTCCGGGCTATCCGGTATGTCCAGAACGGGTACCAACACCGCAGCAGTGCGCTTGGGACGAATAGCCTGACCATCCGCACTACGCAGCATCCTGACCTTCAAATCCGACACACCCTCATCGAAAGGGGAAACTGCACTTAGAAGTTGAATATATAGATCGGATGACATGGTATGCCCATTATACTAAAAGCTGGATACTAAAAGCGGGTGTACAAAAAGCAGCGCTTACTTTTCGATAGTACAAAAAAAACCGGGCCACTTCCGTAGCCCGGTTTCTTTAAAACTATTGAATGTCAACTTACTTGACGATTTCAACCAGTTTCAGATCAAACATCAAAGCTTCGTTAGGTTCAACAACCAGAACGCCTCTTTGTTGGTCCGCATAACCTGTTTCACCGAAAGCCAACTCTGGCGGAACAAAAATCTGATAGGTAGATCCGACTTTCATCAGCGGCAACACTTCTGCCCAACCTTTCATAACGGTATCAAAATTAAATTGAACCGGAGTTCCGCGAGCGAATGTGCTGTCAAACTCCCGGCCATCCATTTTGGTACCACGGTAGTGCAACATGAACTTGTCGGTCATCGTCAACCGTGGACCGCTGCCTTCCTCAATAACCCGATACTGAACACCACTTGCCAGTGTCGCGATACCAGTTTTGGATTTGTTGTCGGTCAACCACTTTTCACTTTCAATCTTATTCTCTGCAGCCAGTTCCTTCAGCTGAGCAACCTGCTTGGCACGAGCTTCCTCACCCAAAGCGATCAATAAATCACGCATTGCTTCAGGTGCAACCTGTGGGTCTTTGTCACCCACTACGTCGCGGATCGCAGCTATCACTGCTTCGATATCTAAATCTTTGTCAATACCTTTAACATTGCTACCAAGGTTCCAACCAACTGCATAGCTGAGCTGGCCATTTTCTGATTTAAGGTCTTGTGCCAGCACCGAGCCTGACGTCAATATAAATAATACACTAATAATTGCGAATCTGGATCGCATTGGGTAATCCTCCAGAGGTTTTCTGATAACCAGCCCATTGCCAGTCAGTAAAGGGAGGCTATTCTACATGAGCAGCCTGAGATATGTAATGCCCTATATTATACGGGCAGCGAGATAGACTATACATTCGATAATGAGTTCCGCCACTGCTTGGTTAATTTCACCAAAATTCTCTCATTCAGGCATGTGAGACAGTCCATGCACTATTTATATATCCCATATTTTCAATAGCTTAAATATTTTATAATTTATGGCACGATGTGTGCATAGATGAAGATACAGATATTTATTTCAGGAGCACACGCCATGAGCGTTTTTTCAAGATTCACCGATATTATTAATGCCAACATCAATTCTTTGCTGGAAAAAGCAGAAGACCCGGAGAAAATCATCCGTTTAATGATTCAGGAAATGGAAGATACGTTGGTGGAGATTCGTTCTGCGGCTGCAAAGTGCATCGCCGATCGCAAGGAACAACGACGTTATTCCGAATTCCTGGACAGGGAACAGCAGGAGTGGGCCAAGCGTGCTGAATTAGCTGTTCGCCAGAATCGCGAAGACCTCGCCCGTGCTGCACTGGCAGAAAAGCAGAAGTTGAGTGACGAATCCAGCAAGACCGAACACGAAATGGATCTGTTGAATCAACAGTTGGAAAAATTCAACTCAGATATTAGCCAGCTGCAAAACAAACTGACTGATGCCAAAACGCGGCAACGCAGTATTGTGATCCGTCATAAAACTGCAGCCACCCAGTTGGCAGCCCGCAAACACATTCACGATGACAAGATCGATGAGATGTTGTTCAAGTTTGAATCTGCCGAGCGGCGCATTGACCGCGTTGAAGCACAGGGTGAAGCTTTGGACATGGGCAGGCGCAAAGGCCTGGCCGAAGAAATTGCCGGTCTCGAAGATGATGACCGGGTAGAAGATGCGTTAGCTGCACTCAAAGCCAAAGTGAAAACCGGCTCCAAAGCTGCCTCTCCTGCCAAGCAATCACCCGAACAAGCATCACCTGGCAAGGAGAATAAAAATGGGTGAAGCAGTCCCAATTCTCCTGCTCACGGTTGTTGTGCCTTTGTGGATCATTTTTCACTACATGTTCAAAATCAAGGCGGCCAAGGGGCTTTCTCCGGAAGACGAAAAAATGTTAACTGAAGTCTGGGAATCCACCAAAAAGATGGAAGATCGCATCATCACTTTGGAACGGATCCTCGACATAGAATCACCAAGTTGGAGACAGCGCCATGAGTGATCTGTACGAACACAAGAATCCACACCGTCTCTACCGCGACAAAGAAAATGCCATTCTGGGCGGGGTGTGTGCAGGACTGGCCAACTACTTCGGCCTTAACCTGAAGGCTGTCAGACTGATAGTCATTGTATGTACAGTATTCTTTTTACCATTTACCGTTTTGGCTTATGCGGCGCTGGTGATTTTATTGCCCAATCAGCCGCAAAATTTATACAAGTCTGAAGCTTCAGAAAAGTTCTGGCGCGGTGTCAGCATTGAACCAGCCAATGTGTTCAGCAACTTGAGTCACCGTTTCAAGGAGCTGGACGTACGCTTACAAAAAATGGAAACTTACGTCACCTCCAGAGAGTTTGAAATGGATCGCGAATTGGGCCGCCACTCAAAATGAGTTGGCTCAGTCTGAAGCTGTAAAACACGACGATTTTAGGCCGGAACGAGTTATTTTGACGCCACCTGTAACATTTTTTACTAAAAAAACGTCAACTTAATAGACACCCATTTGTTATTAGTAACAGGAAGATGAATAATTCAGGTCAGACAGGACCCAAGGAACCACGAAATGAGCGAGTACCATTCAAACAATAAAGACGTAAAGGTCAATGCTGCACCATTATTTGCGTCCAGCTGGTTGGCGCTGTTTAGTGTGTTGAGAGAGAACTACAATGAATCCCGAGCAGTGCCCGAGCTGGATGAAAGCCTGATTCTGCTCAAAGGCGAAAGCGTGGAACAACCTGTTTCAGATGGAGTCGATTAATACACAGGCCTGACCAGAGCGCCGGCAAGGATTACATCCCTGCCGACCGACCTCCATAGCCAACTTGCATGACCAGCTTGATTGACCGGCTATTTAATCCGCCCGTAAATATCTTCATATCGCACAATATCATCCTCTCCGAAGTAGGTGCCTGTTTGCACCTCGATCAGATGAACATCTTCCTGGCCCGGATTTTCGAGCCTGTGTAGTGTTTCCACAGGTATGTAAGTCGACTGGTAAGATTCCAACAAGAACTCATCATCACCAACCCGAACTTTGGCTGTGCCCTGAACGACTGTCCATTGTTCCGCTCGTTTGTGGTGCTTTTGCAGTGACAGTACCTGGCCAGGTTTAACCACCAGGCGCTTGACCTTACAATCATCCGCATCTTCCAGGATCGTGAAGCTTCCCCAGGGACGATGTACCGTTTTGTGGAACGTCACGGCTTCGTGCTTAAGCTTTGTCAGCTGATCTACCACTTGCTTGACGTCCTGAGCCTGGTTGCGGTCAGCCACCAGAACTGCGTCTTGAGTGTCAACAATCACCAGGTCATTGACGCCAACCACCGCCACCACACGATCATGACTTTGCACAAAACAATTGGTGGCGCCGACCATGACTGCTTTACCACTGATACGATTACCCGCGGCATCAGATTCATATAATTCAGAAATTGCCTTCCATGAACCGATATCACTCCAGCCGAAATCACTGACAACAACCGCGGTGTTGTCCGCTTGCTCCATCACCGCATAATCAATTGAAATTGACGGACACTCGCTGAATAGTTTCTGCGGAAACTCGACCGGCGATGCACTTTGGTCCGTTTCAGCCCAGACTTTTTCAACCGCCGCCAGAACGTCAGGTGCGTGCTGCCCGAGCGCCTCAAGAAACACATTGGCCTGGAAGCAAAACATGCCTGAATTCCAGTGGTACTCTCCAGATTTCAAATAGGCGATGGCGGTCGACTCGTTGGGCTTTTCTACAAATTCAGCCACCTTAAAACCAGCCTTTTCATTCAGTGCCCTACCCTGACGGATATAACCGTAGCCAGTCTCTGCGTGTGTAGGATGAATACCAAAAGTCACCAGATAGCCTTTCTTAGCTAACTGCCCGGCCTCACGAACCGACGCTTCGAACTGTGGCTGGTCTGCGATCAGATGATCAGCTGGCATCACCAGCATTAATGCATCCCCACCCTCGGAGTCCCTGACGCTTAAAGCTGCCAGCGCGATTGCCGGCGCGGTGTTGCGGCCCATGGGTTCCAGCAGAAAGCGCTCATTGCCACTGGCCTGAGGCATAGCATTGTACAAATCCCGGGTATAAAAATAGTAATCCCTGCTGGTAACGGTAATGACCGGAGAGCCCCCGGCCACCGCCTTTGCCCTGAAAAGCGTCTTCTCCGCCAGCGTTTCGCCATCCAGCAACTTCATGAAGGGCTTGGGGTGCGCACGCCGTGAAACCGGCCACAAACGCGTCCCTGCCCCGCCGGATAAAATAACCGGAATCAGTTGAATGTCTTTTTCAGATTGTTTCATGTTCATTAACTACCCGGAAGTTTTCGGCCAAGTGTTTAACATAATTGTGTTTAACAAATTATGCAGTGGACAGTTCATCAACCACTGCTTTTAAAGCAGCTTCAAACGAATAAGGTTGAATACCAAAGTCGCGATTAATTTTCTGGCAATCCAGTACCGAAAAATCAGGTCGTTTTGCTGCTTGCGGGTATTGCGCACCTGGAATGGCAGTCACCTCAGGCGCAGCTTCTAGTAAGCCCGCATGAACTGCCACACTAAAAATCCAATTAGCGAAATCATACCAACTCATGACGCTATCATCCCGATAATGATAAATACCGCACGCTTTAGGGGCATTGGACAACTGCCACTTTTCAATGATCTGATCCGTTATCAAGGCAAGATTACGGGCGGATGTAGGGCAGCCGACCTGATCAGAGACGATTTTAAGATGTGGCAGCCGCTGCGCCAGATTTAACATACTCAGCACAAAGTTTTTTCCATGTGAAGAATACACCCAGGCAGTGCGGATGATCGCGTGACTGCAGCCACTGACGGTTATGGCAGCCTCTCCGGCCAGCTTGCTTTGACCGTAAATACTTTGTGGGTTGGTAGCATCGGTTTCCAGATAGGCATCACTGGAATCGCCATCAAACACGTAATCGGTGGAATAGTGAATTAAACCAGCACCCTGTTGATAAGACCATTGCGCCAACTGCTCAGGCAGTTTTGCATTAATTTCGTAGGCTGCACCGACCTCAGTCTCTGCCAGATCAACGGCAGTATATGCTGCCGCGTTGACGATTAGCGCCGGCTGAACTTCATTCAATACCGCCTCTACGGCACGGGAGTCGCTCAAATCCAACTGCCGGCAATCACCCAACGCTTGTGCGGTTAAATTACGACCCATTGTTGTCACTTGACCACGTCGGGTCAACAATGGCAGCAGCTCGCCGCCAAGCTGGCCGGTAACGCCGGTCAAAAGGATATTCATTTCGAAAAGGTGGGTAGGCGGTCTATCGGTACGTCACGCAATAATGGCGCATGCTTGTCTTTATCTGAAACTGTATCCGGTAATTCCGGCCATTTGATATCAATATCAGGATCGCTCCATGCGATCGAGGCGTCATATTGCGGAGCGTACTCGCTGGTGCAGTGATAATGAAAAAGTGCTGACTCACTGAGCACCAGAAAGCCGTGCGCAAAGCCTTCAGGCACATATAGCTGCCGTTGATTTTCAGCACTCAGCTCAACACCAGCCCATTGCCCGAACATGGGTGAACCGTGCCGGATATCGACGGCCACGTCATAAATTCTACCTTCGAACACAGAAACCAGTTTGCCCTGCGGTTGTTGATACTGGTAATGCAAGCCGCGCAAAACACCTTTTACCGATCGCGAGACATTGGATTGAGAAAAACGGGTGGGTAATCCATGACTGCCGTAGCTACTGGCTTTCCAGCTTTCTTGAAAAAAGCCACGGGAATCGCCGTGAATAACCGGCTCAACAATCACTACCCCCGGCAACCCGGTTTCCAAAACCTTCATCCACTAGGACCTCGATCCACAATCTGAACCAGATATTCACCATAACCACTTTTGAGTAAGGGTTCAGCCAGCTTTAAAACCTGCTCACGGTCAATCCATTTCTGTTGGTAGGCGATTTCTTCCGGGCAGGCAACTTTCAAACCCTGCCGCATTTCGATAGTTTCTATGAAATTGGAGGCTTGCTGTAAGGATTCGTGCGTACCGGTATCCAGCCAGGCGTAACCTCTGCCCAGGCGTTCCAGATGCAGACTGCCGTCTTCCAGATAACGGCGATTCAGGTCGGTGATCTCGAGTTCACCACGCGGTGACGGCTGCAATTCTTTAGCAAACTGGCTGGCGCGCCCATCGTAAAAGTAAAGACCCGTGACGGCGTAATTTGAAAGCGGCTTTTCAGGCTTTTCAGCCAGACTCAAAACCCGCATGTCATCGTCGAACTCTACCACCCCATAACGTTCAGGATCTCGTACCCAATACCCAAATACGGTACTGCCGTTTTGACGTCTGGCACTTTTCTCAAGCACTTCAGTCAGCCCACCACCATGGAATATATTGTCGCCCAGAATCAGGCAGGATGGGCCACCATCCAGAAATTCCTCGCCAATGATAAATGCCTGCGCAAGGCCATCCGGGGATGGCTGTACTGCGAAACTGATCTCAATACCCCATTGACTACCGTCGCCCAGCAATTGCTGAAACAACGCCTGCTCATGTGGGGTGGTAATCACCAGAATTTCCCGAATCCCCGCCTGCATCAGCGTCGACAATGGATAATAAATCATTGGCTTGTCGTAAATGGGCAGCAACTGTTTGCTGACCACACGCGTTATAGGATACAGACGTGTGCCGCTACCACCCGCCAGAATGATGCCTTTTCTTTTAGACGCCATATCTCTTAAAACGGAATATCATCATCACTGAAACCGCCGTCTGAGCCTTGATCGTTGGAGCTGCTCTGCGAGGATTGATCGTTTTGCGGAGCATTTTTGCGGAAACCACCGCCGCCACCTGATGGCGCGCCGCCACTGGAAGAACCACCTGAATCACCGCGGCTACCCAACATCTGCATCTCATCGGCTACGATTTCTGTGGTGTATCTATCCTGACCACTTTGATCTTGCCACTTACGGGTTTGCAATCTGCCTTCAATATAAACCTGAGAACCTTTACGCAGGTATTCGCCGACAACCTCTGCCAGACGCCTGAAAAAAACCACCCGGTGCCATTCTGTTTTTTCCTGCTTTTCACCGGTTTGTTTGTCGTTCCAGCTTTCTGAAGTAGCGACAGTAATGTTTGCAATTGCCGCGCCGTTGGCGGTGTATTTCATTTCCGGGTCTTTACCCAGATTACCCACCAGAATTACTTTATTAACACCTCGTGCCATGGAGCATCTCCTTCAAGACAAAGCCCTGCTTCGTCGTTCAAATTAAGACCATCAAGTGTAGCATAACCCACTAGACAGACTGCTGATTTTGGGGCACCTTCAGCCATACCTTCAAGACCACCGCCCACAGTGCGCAAACAAACCCTGCGACACTTAAAGTCACTACATCACCACTGGTTTGCAACAACCACCCGCCACAAACGCCACCTGCGAATGCACCCAGAAACTGGAAGGTTGTGTACACCCCCATTTTCCTGCCGCGTCCATTGCTACCAGTCATTTGACTGACAACCGATGGCATGGATGCCTCCAACAAATTAAAAGCCAGAAAAAAGCCCATTGAAAACACCAATATCGCTGTGATTGACCAGCCGAATGACATCAAGCCCAGTGCTGCACCCAAACACAAAAATGCAAGTGGTATCGCCTGATACTCCTGTGCTTTGGCAGCCACTTTTCGTAGCAATGGAAACACCAGTAGAACAGAACCCAGCATCGCAGGGACATATATCTGCCAGTGGTGTTCCAGGTCGAAATTAAACTGACTAACGAGCATTCCCGGCAGCACCACAAACAACAAAGTCATCGTGGCATGCAGCAAGAATACCGAAAATGCAAAAGGCAAAATAGAGGCAGATGACCCTGGTGTTTGTAAGACTTCAGCTGTAACTGGCTGTGGCGCTGGCAAACTCAACACCAGTAGCATGCCCATCACACCCAGCGCGGCCGTCAACCAAAACATGCCGCTGAGCCCCAACAATGAAGATATCGGCACCGCGATCATCATCGACAATAAAAAGGACGCACCAATACCCATGCCGATCATGGCCATTACGACGCTTCTGTTCTGGCTACTGGTAGCGTCGGCTGCAAACGCCAGGGCAACGCCGGCGATTGCTCCACAACCCTGCAAGGCACGACCGACTATTAAAAGCTCAATCGAATCCGCCAGCGCCGCTACCACGCCACCAGCGGCAAACAGCGCCAGACCCGCCAGCATCACCGGCTTGCGCCCGAAACGGTCGGAAAGTTTGCCAAAAGGCTGCTGTAATATCGCCTGGGTCAGGCCGTAAATCCCCACCGCCAAACCTGCTTTTAACGGTGTAAACCCCGGCATTCCGGCTGCCAGCAACATAAAAACCGGCAGAATCATAAACAAACCCAACATGCGTAATGCAATCACACCGGCGAGCGTGATGCCGGTACGCATTTCAAATGAATCCAATTGACCGAACATGTCTATCCTGCTTGAAGGGGAAAGACAGTATATGGGTCTGTACCGGCAAATTCCCAATATATATTTCAGCCAATTTACCGACTGCTTATTCAGGCCTGAGTCGCGATCATTTATACTTGTGCAAACATCAGAGCACAGACATGATCCCATCAGAAAATTTGAATAGCGCTGAACCAGAGAGAGCTACAGACCAGTCTCCATTGGATGAGGTGTTCGCGCTGAGCGCCGCAGACATGGCGCGCGTGGACGCCTGCATACACAGCAGCCTGCAATCTGAGGTCGTACTGATCAATCAGATTGCCAATTACATCGTCTCCAGCGGCGGCAAACGCTTACGGCCGATGTTGCTGGGCTTGTGCGCCCACGCTTGCGGTTATCAAGGCGATAAACATATCCTATTGGCTGCGATCGTTGAGTTCATACACACCGCCACACTATTACATGATGATGTGGTCGATGAATCCGACCTGCGGCGCGGCCAGCAAAGCGCGCACGCTGTCTGGGGCAACGCTGCCAGCGTGCTGGTCGGCGATTTCCTTTATTCGCGTAGTTTTCAGATGATGGTTGGGCTGGACTCAATGCGCATTATGGAAGTTCTGGCAGACACCACTAACACCATTGCACAAGGCGAGGTTCAACAGCTGCTTAATATGGGCAACCCGGAAGTCGATCGCGCTGCCTATATGCAAGTTATTGAAAACAAAACTGCAAAGCTGTTCGAAGCCGCCTGCTCACTGGCAGCCATCATCAGTGACCAGCCAGCAGAGATCGAGCGCGCGTTAGGACTATATGGCATCAATCTGGGCAGCGCTTTTCAGATCGCTGATGATGTGCTCGACTATATCGGTAGCGCCCGGGACATGGGTAAAAATGTGGGTGATGATCTGGCAGAGGGCAAGCCAACCCTGCCCATTATCATCGCGCGTGAACGCTCGGATGATGCGGGTAAGGCCTTATTGGATGCAGCAATACAAAATGCCGATGTGGATGATCTGCCAGCGGTGCTGGAGGTGATTCATAAAACCGATGCGCTATCAGCGGCGATGGAATGTGCCAAAGACTGCGGCCTTCAGGCCGGACAGGCGCTGCAAGAATTGCCCGACTCCAAATGGCGCCGGGCATTGGAACAGCTGGCCGACTATAGCGTTAGTCGCACCACCTGAAAGCCACCACCAAAAAACCGGCGCCAAAACAGCACCGGTTTTCACAAGATCAACTCAGCGCGGCATTCCAATCAACGATGCGGTCAGCATACTTTTCCAGCAACTCATCACCGCCGGTGATAGTGACAGAATTCAAATCATCTTCACCCACAATAGCGTCAATCACTTTTTGATCCTCGTCTGAAATCACGCTGCCAAATACAGTGTGCTTGCCGTCCAGCCAGGGAGTTTCAACGTGGGTGATAAAAAACTGACTGCCGTTGGTTCCAGGACCGGCATTGGCCATCGATAATATTCCTGGCTTGTTATGCCGCAACTCAGGCGAACACTCATCTTCGAAACGATAACCCGGACCACCGGTACCAGTACCTTGCGGACAACCACCCTGGACCATAAAGTTGTCAATCACACGATGGAAATTCAAACCATCATAAAAACCACGCTTGGCCAGGTTGACGAAACTGGCTACCGTAACCGGTGCCTGTTCAGGGTATAAACGCAGATGAATAACACCTTTGCTGGTGTTCATTTCTGCCAGAATTTCGTTCGTATTTTCGCTCATGTGCGGGCTCCGTATAATATTTAAGTAATGTTTGAAACTTTATCTGAAGGATTACTGTCTGTATCTGTAGAGGCCGCGGGTATTGGTCTCTCCCTCCTACCAAATAGGGTAAATATGCTTTCCTCACCCTGACCCGCGGCCTTTTTTCCAGAGACAAGCTATTGCAGTCTCAAATGGGTACGTCACCCGGCTTTTTCAATACGACTTTTTCAATACCGGCCGCTTCAATACCGGCGAACCGGGCAAACTGCTGGCCGCGGTCTTCAAAATCACGAAAATGCGGAAAGCTGGGCGCTCCCGGCGATAGCAAAACACAACCATTAACAAGCACCAGCTTCTGTGCCAGTGCGACCGCTTGCTGTAGATTATCAACTGGGTGCAAGCCGGCCGGTGGTTTGGCCCCCACTTGTTCGATCGCGCGAAAGATAACCGGGCCGTTGTCCGGCATGGTGATAATGGCATGCGGCATGTTGGCGGGCAGCCCGGCTGCAAACTCATCCCAGGCCAGCCCGCGGTCCAGGCCACCGAGCAACAATACAACCCCGTTAGAGCCCAACGTGTTTAATGCAGCGGTCACCGACACCGGTGTGGTCGAAATACTGTCATCCACATAGCTAACCCCGCCCAGCTGCCCGATATGCTGCAATCGATGCGGTAAGCCTGTGAAACTGGCAAGTGCGGCTTCAATATCCATGTGCTGAATACCCAGGCTCCGAGTATCCGGGCCCAGAATATCCGGGCTGTGCAAACCAATGCACTGGAGCACTGTCAGCGCCGCCGCCAGATTCTGCATGTTGTGCTCACCGGGCAAAGAAGCAGGTCCGTGAATTCGAGTAGATGGGGGCGCGCCGGCACAAGGCAGGTAAAACACGCTGTCTTTATCCGCTCGCCAGCCTGTGGCACCGTTAAACCAGATAACAGGACCACAACCCGCTGCTTCCGGACGCATCGATTCATCAGCCAGAGAGTCAGCCAGCACCGGATCAGAGCCATTGGCAATCAAACCCTCATCTACCACCAATCCGGCTAACCGCAGCTTGTCAGCGCGATAACGTTCGACACTACCGTGCCAATCAATATGTTCAGTACTGAGGTTTAAAAGCACCGCAATATCGGGCCTCGCTTCCAGATCAGACAATTGATAGCTGGAAAGCTCAATCACCCACCAGTCCACTTCATCGGGGTCGCAATCGAGCATCGGGCGACCAATATTTCCGCTCAAACATGCCCGACTTCCTGCGCAATTAATCAGGTGCGCGGTTAGTGCAGCGGTCGTGCTCTTGCCTTTGGTACCGGTAATACAAATGGTTCTGGCATCCGGGTTTTCGGCAAACCAGAGGCTGTTGGCGGTTGTGAATTGCACGCCAAGGGTACGCAACTCTGTTAATACTTCTCGATATGGGCTGATGCCGGCGGAGCGCACCAGCACGTCAAACGGGATCAGTTGGTCACGCTTGAACGGCCCGAAATGACAGCTATCCAGATCGGGGTCAAGTTGTGCGATAAAACCACCGTCACTTTTAGATTCGGCGAAAAAGCTGACGGGCTGATTTGGAAACCGCTTTCTGATTTGCCGCCATACGGCCTGCCCTTCCCGCCCGAGCCCCAGAATCCCGACGCGCTTGCCCGCCAAGTCGTCAAAGCGCACTTAAACGGCTCAGAATATGAGGGGGGATGCAATGCGGTGACGAAAAATCTGGCTCCAGCGCAAGTTTCCCGGCTTGTTGGATCTCGGGCAACTGTCCAAATTCGGCCACCACAGCTTTGTCGGACCAGTCTTTCATCCCAGCCAAAGCCTGAAATGCCGAGCGACTTTCAGCAATGCTACCAACGCACTCAAAGGGTTTGTCGCTATCTAAGCCACACAATTCTCGAAACCCGTCCATTTGGTCTTCCCTGTTCAACAAGTCAGTACCCTGGATATCGATTAATTGAGCAGCTGTTAAAAAAGGTGCCAACGCCAAAGCAGCAAACCGGCATTTCGGGCACTGCCCACACCAGCGGCCTTCAATTCGTGAACCACCCAGATGAAAATTCCGGTTACAGCTGGAGAACACCGGATGGTAGCACCTCAGCTGCGCAAACCGGCTGGTAATCGCAACCTCGCTATAGGGGCGCAACAAAGAAAAATATTCAATATCCGCTGATACCCGTTGTTGTGTCACCTGTCTGAATGCCTGCTCAAACGCCAGACTTTTACTGTACTGATGGTTTACTTCATTGCCATCTGCATCCGTCAAAGTCGCTTCATCGGCAGAGGCCTCATTGGCAAAAACAACATATGAATAACCATACAAAATGGCGGCGCACACCAAAATAGCAGAGTTTATGGCGGTCACAGGCACGTGGCCGTTCCACGCACCTTCCGCATTCAGTTCGGACAGCAGGGGTGAAATCTGACGGCCGATCCTGATCAATGGCAAGCCAGCCGCTTTGGCGGTATCACCAATCAGTGTTGATCCGCCAACACACACCGGTTGCACCTCAATACCGGCATCCCGCAGCAACTCCAGACACACCAGAGAGTCTTTGCCGCCACCCATGGCCACCAGCGCCCGGCCTGGCAAATTCAAATCAAAGCCGGATACAGGCCGATCTGAATTGGATTTGAATTTAACCAGCTGCGAAATATCCAGGTCGTTAACATAGGCGAATTCAGCCAGGCCCTGCTCATACAGCGTTGTTAGAAAATCAGCAACCTGAGGCTCAACCCGACATTGTGACAAGTCCATATCGGATGCCAGAACAGCCTTGTAGTAGCTGACACCAGCGATCAAATGAAGCAACTCAAGCGCTTGAAAAAAAGCCGCCTGCCGGGAAGCATCTGTTGGCCACGGCGCCCACGGAAACGTGATCGTCTCTACCAGTTCGCGACCGTCAATTGCATAGCTCAAAGTTGCCTGGCCGGTCGCTGCATCATAATGGTGTGCGCTAAATGCAAATACATCAGCCTGGCGACTGCTTTCGGGTAATTCACTCATAGGCGAAACGTTAACCGAAGCAACCGAAGCTGTACAGCGTCATTAAGTGTGACTCCGGCGCAATGCCGCATCCCAAACATAGACCTCGCCTGCAATGCAATTTGCCGGTATTGCATAAACGTACTAGGATTACAGCATTAGGATTACAGAAAAAGGATTAAGGCATCTTCCGCTGATCATCAGATTAGAAAAAGGAAAATCGCATGACCACTTACCGCAGCAGAGAAATTCGCAACATCGCCCTGGTCGGGCACTCCGGCGCTGGCAAAACCTGCCTTGCAGAAGCCTTATTGGTCGCTTCGGGAACCAAAGGTGAAGCCGGCACAATCGAGCGCGGCACCACCACCATGGACCACGACCCGCTGGAAAAACAATATCAGCACTCGCTGGATTCCGCCCTTGCCAGTATCGATGTCAAAGGCATGCATCTGAACCTGATAGACACTGCCGGATTACCTGATTTTCGCGGGCCAACGCTGGCCAGTATGACGGCCGTTGAGACCATCGCCATTGTGGTGAACGCCAACAACGGTGTGGAGCTATCTACCCGCCGGTTGATGCGACGAGCCAAGCGCCGGCGTCTTTGCAGGATGATCATCATTAACCGGATGGACGCCGAAAACGTGGATCTCGCGCAGGTGGTGGAAGATATACGCAACGAATTCGGCCCCGAGTGTCTGCCGGTCAATTTACCGACTGATAATTTCAGCGGCGTACGTGATTGTTTTTTCCATACCGAAGGCGACACCGACATTCTGTCTTTGTCGCAAGCCCATGAGTCCATCATCGATCAGGTAGTAGAAGTTAATGATGAGTTGATGGAAAAGCACCTGGAAGGTGAAAAACTCAGCCGCGAGGAATTGCATGCAGCCTTCGAGCAGGCGCTGCGTGAAGGCCATCTCGTGCCAATTTGTTTTACCTCTGCCAAAACTGATGCGGGCGTGCCGGAACTATTGGAGTTTTTCTGCAAGCTGGCACCCAGCCCCAAAGAAGGTAACCCGCCACCCTTTCGCAAAGGTGACGAAAGCAAGGGCGCCGATAGCAGCAAGGTCGATGTCACCGGTAGTGCCAGCGATCATGTCATCGCACACGTGTTTAAAGTCACCAACGACCCGTTCGTAGGCAAGTTGAGCATTTTCAGAATTTATCAGGGCACCGTTCGTTCTGATTCTCAATTATTTATCGGTGATGCCCGCAAACCATTCAAAGTCGGGCACTTGTTCAGAATCCATGGTAATCAGCACATCGAAGTTGAGCAAGGAATTCCGGGCGACATCTGCGCGGTGGCCAAAGTCGATGACATCCACTACGACGCGGTACTGCACGATTCGCACGATGAGGATGCTTATTTCCTTAAGCCACTGGGTTTTCCAACACCGATGTTCGGCCTGGCGGTCAACACCAAAACCCGCGGCCATGAACAAAAACTATCAACCGCCCTCACCCGTTTGCAGGAAGAAGATCCCTGTTTCATCGTGGAGCACAATCAAGAGCTCAACGAAACCGTCATGCGCGGTCTGGGCGAACTGCATTTAAGGGTCGCATTGGAACGCATGGTCGAGCGCTACAAAGTGGAAGTTGATACACGACCGCCCAGAATTGCCTACCGCGAAACCATTACGCGTGCGGCCGAAGGTCACTACCGGCATAAAAAACAAACTGGCGGCGCCGGTCAATTTGGCGATGTTTATCTGCGCATCAAACCCCGAGCTCGCGGCAAAGGCTTTGAGTTTGTCAATAAGGTAGTAGGTGGCTCGATCCCGTATAACTTGATCCCCGCAGTGGAAAAAGGTGTCAGGCAGGTACTGGAAGAAGGCGCGATAGCGGGCTATGCCATGCAGGATTTGCGCGTCACCGTATATGATGGCAAATACCACCCGGTGGACTCCAAGGAAATCGCATTTTTGATCGCTGGCCACCATGCGTTTCTGGACGCAATCAGCAACGCTGGCCCCCAGGTTCTCGAGCCAATCGTCAGCGTCGATGTGACGGTTCCGGATGGTGATATGGGTGATATAACCGGCAATCTGGCAAGCAGACGGGCACGCATTTCCGGCACCGAAAGCCTGCGCGGTGGCCTTGTCACAATCCGGGCTGATATTCCATTGAGCTCATTGTCTGACTACCACACGGAGCTGAAAAGCCTGACCCAGGGTCAGGGCAGCTATAGCATGGAATTCAGCCATTACGACCCTGTTCCTGCGCATATCCAGCAGGAATTGGTAAAAGCGTATAAACCCAAACACAGTATAAATACGGCTAATTGAACATTTTCAGGGTTTTTTGCAATGAATCCGCAAGAATGTCGATTTCTTCAAAAGTATTGTATATGCCAAGAGATGCACGGGCGGTTGCCGGCACATCGAAAAACTGCATCGCAGGCATTGCGCAATGATGACCGGTCCGAATAGCAACCCCATGCAAATCGACAAGCGTGCCTATATCATTGGCATGAACATCGCCCAGCACAAAAGACATTACACCTGCTTTATTCGCTGCCGTGCCGATCATTCTGAAGCCTTCGATCTGTGACAGTTTTTCAGTGCCATACGCCAGAACCTGCGCTTCCCGGTGTGCAATTTTCTGCATGCCGATTGATCGCAGGTAATCCACCGCTGCACCCAGACCCACTGCGCCCGCAATATTAGGCGTGCCCGCTTCAAATTTACCGGGAGCATCATTGTAGGTAGATTTTTCAAAAGTCACATGGCGAATCATCTCGCCACCACCTTGATAAGGCGGCATGGCCTCAAGATGTGTAGCTTTTGCCCACAGCGCGCCAATACCGGTTGGACCGTACATTTTGTGGCCTGAAAAACAATAAAAATCACAGCCAATGGCTTGTACATCGACCGGGGTATGCGGCATTGCTTGCGCGCCATCCACCAAAACGGGGATGCCGTATTTTTTCGCCATCTTGCATATCTCTGCCACCGGGTTAATGGTTCCCAGAGCATTGGAGATATGCACCACACCCAACAACTTGACGCGCCCGGACAACATCGCTTGCAAAGCATCGAGTTGTAACTCGCCGCGCTCGTTCATGGGAATGACTTTTAAGGTCGCGCCGGTTTCCTCACACAACATCTGCCAGGGTACGATGTTGGAATGGTGTTCCATCCAGCTGATCAGAATTTCATCACCGGGCTTTAAATTCGGCCTGACAAAACTTGCAGCAACCAGGTTGATGGCTTCGGTGGTTCCACGCGTAAACACCACTTCGTTCTGTGATGGTGCATTGATAAATCGGGCAGTTTTAGCACGCGCCTGTTCAAAAGCGTCGGTCGCTTCCTGACTCAGCGTGTGTACACCACGATGAATATTGGCGTTGTGATGCAGATAAAAATCATTAATGGAATTGAGCACCGGCAAAGGACGTTGCGCAGAGGCAGCAGAATCCAGATAGACCAGCGGCCTGCCGTGGACAGTGCGTTGAAGAATCGGAAAATCAGCCCTGATCGCATCGATGTCCAGCTCACCTGCTGCAGGTGCCCTTGCCATTGGATCACCCATCGGATCACTCTTCGGGTCATTCATTGGATCACTCATCAGGATCCTCCAACTGAGGCATTACATCCATAATTCGTTGCGCTAGCGCACTCGCCAGTTTCCGGTCGATTAGCTTGTCGCTGACCGAGCGACAAAATGCGGTGGTCAGCATCTGCCGTGCCTGTAATTCATTGATACCGCGACTGCGCATATAGAAAACGGCCTTTTCATCCAGTTGGCCGACCGTTGCACCATGGTTGGCCACTACTTCGTCCGCATCGATTTCCAGCTCCGGTTTGGTATCTATCTCGGCCAGCTTGGATAACAGAATATTGGCGTTGGATTGGCGGGCTTCGGCGCCATCTGCGCCTTTGTGCACATGCACAGCCGTGTTGAAAACAGCTTTACTGCTGTCACCGGCAACGCCTCTGAAATACTGCTCGCTATAACCATTTTTGCCGATATGGTCAACCCGTGCGTGGTTATCCACATGCCGGCTTTTGTCCAGTATGTAAGCTCCGTTCAGGCTGGTTTTGGCGTTTTCACCTGACAAACAAGTGTGCAGATCATGGCGAACCCAGCCACCGCCGAGGTCAAAGCCGAAATAGGAGTAGCTGCTGGTCGCCTGCTGATTCACTTCGGTACGGGTGACCAGGCCGGCATTTTCACTTTCGTGCTGTAAACGGCAGTGACGCAGGGTTGCGCCTTCGGCCAATTGAACCTGTACAACCACATTGGTGCTGTTGCTGTGATCAAACGCTGTTTCAAACTGTTCCAGCCACTGCAAACTGGCACCCGCTTCAAGCAGAATACAAATTCGGGTGTTAAAGAGTTTTGCAGATGAACCACTGGCAGCGGACCACATGGTCAACAGGCGCCCGGCATCCACTCCAGCGGCCACATGCACCACCATGCCATTGTCCAAAGTAGCGTCATTCAGGGCTGAAAAGCCATCGGCTGACAAATGCTTGTCATGCGTTGAGGGCAGTGTTTCGAGCAGCTTTTGTAAGCCCGGAACGTTTTGCTTCACGGCATCTCTTAAAGAAAACATCTTCAGTCCTGAGGCGAAGTTCCTCGAACCCGACTGCAAAACCCCATCCAGAAATCTTACTTGCTGCTCGACATCGATGATCGGCGCCGGCCACTCAGGCTCAGCTTGCGCATTCACGGCAGTTGCCAGGCGTGTTTTACGTTGGTCCAGAAACCCCAATCGCGTGTATTTCCAGGTTTCATCCTTGCGCGTTGGCAAACCATGGTTAATGAACTGCTCGGCACCACGTGCGCGCACTGCAGCAACCCAATCCGGCAAGCCTTGATCGCGGCCTGGCAAATCCTGCCCCAACTGTGTAGCAAACTCGCTCATTGTGACGTTGCCTGCCCACTGCCTTTATCAGGCTCGTTGTTCTGCAGGCTCTGAATGCCGCCCTCTTCCAGCCAGGCATAGCCCTGCTCTTCCAGCTTAAGTGCCAGATCCGCGCCGCCACTGGCCACGAATTTACCGTCAGCTAATACGTGAACAAAATCCGGCACAATGTGGTCCAGCAGGCGTTGGTAGTGGGTAACCACGATCATGGCACGGTCGGGCGAGCGCAGGCGGTTAACGCCCTCAGCGACGGTTCTTAATGCGTCGATGTCCAGACCGGAGTCCGTTTCATCTAACAGCGCCAACATCGGCTCGAGAACAGCCATTTGAAAAATCTCGTTACGTTTTTTCTCGCCTCCCGAAAAGCCTTCATTCACTGCACGGTGCAACAGCTCGTCGCCAATGTGCAGGACTTTGAGTTTTTCGCGAACCAGTTTCAAAAAACCGACAGAATCCAGCGGAGGCTCGCCACGATATTTACGCTGGGCGTTAAGTGCTGCGCGCAGAAAATAGGTGTTGTTGACGCCGGGTATCTCGACCGGGTATTGAAACGCCATAAAAACACCTTCACAAGCGCGTTCCTCGGGCTCCAGTTCCAGCAGATTTTTGCCGTTAAATTCGATGCTGCCTGCGGTCACTTCATAGCCTTCACGACCTGCCAGTACATTGCCGAGCGTGCTTTTTCCCGCACCATTGGGCCCCATAATGGCGTGTATTTCGCCGCCATTAACCTGCAAGTCCAAGCCCTTCAAAATTTCCTTACCCGCCACTTTGGCGTGTAAATTGCTTATTTTTAACATATCCAGCTACTCTTTAATCGATTCCGGATGCTGCCGATTGGCAACACCGCCTTGTCTGTACTTACTGTGTTTGTACCTGCTGTTTTTGTAGCCGATAACCTCTAGCCAACCGCACCTTCAAGGCTGACTTCCAGAAGCGCTTTGGCTTCAACTGCGAATTCCATCGGTAATTCCTTGAACACCTGTTTGCAGAAGCCATCCACAATCATCGAGACCGCATCTTCTTCAGAAATGCCGCGCTGCAGACAATAAAACAACTGGTCTTCACCAATACGCGAGGTGCTAGCCTCGTGCTCAACTTTGGCACTGGGGTTGCGAACCTCGATATAGGGGAACGTGTGTGCGCCGCAGTTTTTGCCAATCAGCATCGAGTCACACTGGGTGTAATTGCGTGCGTTATCGGCACGTGGCGTAATTCTGACCAGACCGCGGTAGGCGTTTTGAGCGTGGCCGGCGGAAATGCCTTTCGAAATAATTTTGCTACGGGTGTTTTTACCCAAATGAATCATTTTGGTGCCGGTATCGGCCTGCTGATAATTATTCGTCAACGCCACTGAATAAAACTCACCTACTGAATCATCACCGCGAAGCACACAGCTGGGGTACTTCCAGGTGATCGCCGAGCCGGTCTCCACTTGTGTCCACGAAATGCGCGAACGGTCGCCGCGGCAATCACCACGTTTGGTGACAAAATTATAGATACCACCCTTGCCATTCTCATCACCGGGATACCAGTTCTGGACGGTCGAATATTTAATGTCCGCGTCGTCTAATGCGATCAACTCAACTACCGCTGCGTGCAGTTGATTTTCATCCCGCATCGGGGCGGTGCAGCCTTCCAGATAGCTGACTTGTGCACCCTCTTCCGCCACAATCAGGGTGCGTTCAAACTGGCCGGTCTCGGCAGCATTGATACGGAAATAGGTGGACAACTCCATCGGACACTTCACACCTTTGGGTATGAAAACAAAACTGCCATCGGTAAAGACTGCTGAATTCAAGGCAGCAAAATAGTTGTCCCGTTGCGGCACCACGGTGCCCAGGTATTTTTGGACAATCTCCGGATAATCCTTAACCGCCTCTGAAAAGGAGCAGAAAAGCACACCGGCTTTATTTAATTCTTTTTTGAAAGTGGTGCCGACTGATACCGAGTCAAACACCGCATCCACCGCGACACCCGCCAGACGGGCACGCTCGTGCAAAGGCACGCCCAGCTTGTCATAGGTTTCTAACAATTTGGGATCAACCTCGTCGAGGCTTTGTGGTCGATCGCTGTCTTTTTTCGGGGCTGAATAATAGGATATTGCCTGATAATCGATCTCCTCGATATTCAAATGGGCCCAATCCGGCGGCTCCATCTTCAACCAGTACTCATAGGCTTTAAGGCGCCACGCCAGCAACCACTCAGGTTCCTTTTTGCGCGCCGAGATAGCCCGAATCACATCAGGGGATAGCCCTGGAGGGAGAGTGTCAGACTCAATATCGGTAACGAAGCCGTGGCGGTACTTTTGCTCCACGCGTACGTCGATGGTAGATGTTGGATTGCTCATAAATTCGCTGTCGTAATTTTTAGGGTTGATGGTTTTAGGGTTGATGGTTTTAGGGTTGATCGTTTTAGGGTAGAATACACGCTCTCCAATGGTTTCTCCGGAATGGCCATTTCAGCCAGTGAAACGCCACTCATGGCCTGAGAAATTGCCAGACTGATGCGCTGCCAATTGCCACGCAAACTACACTTGGACTCCTGCGCGCATATTCCTTCTTCAATACTGCATTCGGTCATGGCGATCGGGCCTTCAATGGCCTCGATGATTTCTGCCACACTGACCTCTTGTGCATTTCGCAACAAGCTGTAACCTCCGGCAACACCCCGGTAAGATTCGACCAGGCCTGTTTTCACCAGCAACTTCAATACTTTGCTGACGGTGGGCAACTCCAGTCTGGCGGCACCCGCCAATGCCTGGGCACTCAAAACCTCACCGGAACGACGATGCAATTGAACCATCACCATGATGGCGTAGTCAGTCATTTTGCTAATTCGTAACACGTTTGCCCTTCCGGTCTATTGCCTAACCATTGCCGCTTGCAGCCTAACTGCCTAACTAATGACAGCTGAAAAACGACCTGTTCAATCTTATATAGTACCATATCAGTACTGTTTAAAGCCCTTAGCCAAAATATATGCTTTCAATTGCCCACTTTTTTCCAAATTCAGTATCCAGCGACGGCTGATTACGGCAAAATTCCCCGCATGAATGCCCAAATAAACAACCCGAACAGCAAATACGAAACGATTGACCCACGCCTCGATCAAGCCATTGCATGGCTTAACAAAATTAATATTGTGACTGAAGGTGATGTCACAAGTGTTGCAGGCGATGCCAGTTTCAGGCGCTATTTCAGACTGACCAGCAACGGTCGCACACTCATCCTGATGGACGCACCACCACCTGCAGAAAATGTCAGGCCATTTATCGATGTCGCGGTTAGGCTCAAAGGCGCCCGACTGCATGTGCCCGACATTCTGCAGGCCGACGAGCGCAATGGGTTCTTGCTGCTGGAAGACCTGGGCGATGAAATGTACCGCGATTTGATTGAGAGGGGAACTGAGCAGACCTGGTTTCCCGGACTGTTCGATGTACTTTCCACCATGGCAATAAACGCCAACTGCGATGGCTTGCCGGTTTACGACGCCGACAAATTACGTTTCGAGTTGGATTTACTACCCAAGTGGTATTTGAAACACCACCGGCCTGATATGCCGACCGACCGGTTTCATCAGATCTGGGAGGACTTTTGCGCGCAGATCCTGGCCTCAGCCTTTGAACAACCGCAATGTTTTGTGCACCGGGATTTTCATTCCAGCAATTTACTGAATGCACCGGATGGCTCTACCGGCATCATCGATTTTCAGGATGCTGTATTCGGCCCGGTGAGCTATGACTTTATTTCGCTGATCTGGGACCGATACATTACCTGGCCCAGAGCTGACATCGAACGCTGGATGGAACAGATGCGACTCAAACTTCAGCTGGTTATCCCGCCACAACAATGGCAGCGCTATTGCGATCTGATGGGACTGCAACGTAACATCAAAATCGTGGGGATTTTTGCCAGACTGTACTATCGGGATGGCAAACAGGGTTATATCGAAATGATTCCGCGATTTTACGATTACTTATTAAGCACTTTAAAACTGTACCCCGAATTCTCCGAAATGTTGGCCGTACTTGAGCATGAAAAATGCGTGCCATGATTTTGGCAGCAGGCCGGGGCGCACGTTTGCGACCTCTAACAGACCAGACCCCAAAACCGTTGATAGAAGTTGGCGGGCAATCACTGATCAGCTATCACCTGGAGCAATTGGCTCAGGCCGGCTTTCGCGAAATTGTTATCAATATTTCTCATCTCAGCGAGCAAATTGAATCGGCACTGGGCGAGGGCAGTGAATGGGGTCTGAAAATCCAATATTCAGCCGAACCGGAAAACGCACTGGATACCGGTGGTGGCATCCAGCAGGCCCTGCAATGGCTCGGCAAAGCACCATTTGCCGTCATCAATGCGGATGTTTTCACAGATTACCCGTTGGCACGTTTGCGGGCGGTCAAGTGCGATCACGCCCATTTGATCATGGTTCCCAACCCTGCCCACCACCCTAAAGGAGACTGGGGCGTCAAAGGCGGGCGTATGGATCCGGACCTTGAACCACGGCATACCTTCAGCGGCATCAGTGTTTATAACCCGCGTTTTTTTGATGATTCAACTGCCGGTCGCTTCTCAGTAGTTCCCATGCTGGTGGATGCAGCCCGGCAAAAGCAGGTTACCGCCGAACTTTATACAGGCGACTGGCACGATATAGGCACACTGGAACGACTCGAAAACCTCAGAAATCGCCACAATCAGTAGTATTTCAGCCATTGGCACGCATTTCCGGCACAAGCCTTACAATAGCCAGTGCTTTTAGGTAATAATAAGGTCACACATCGAAAAAAAACATCGGAACGTCGGCCAGTACCCGGCCACACCAATAATGACCAGGGAGAACTGCTAATGTCTTTGACTGTGGCGGTATTGAAGGAAAGAGCCAAAGGTGAACGTCGTGTCGCCCTTGATCCTGTCAGTGCCAATAAACTCGCCAACAAGGGATTTCAGGTCCTGATCGAAAAAGGTGCCGGTGAAGCAGCCGGATTCTCCGATGCCCAATATTCTGATTGCGCCATCCTTGACGACTCAGAAAGCATTCTGACCATGGCGGACATCTGGCTGTGGGTTCAGGCACCCGAGGTGGAGCTACTTGGCAACCTGCCGGAAGGTCGCTTGTGTATGGGCATGGTGTTTGCACATCGCCACCTGGATGTGGTTGATGCATTGGAAAATAACAAGCAAACCTGTCTGGCAATGGAACTGGTGCCACGTATTTCGCGCGCTCAATCCATGGATGTATTGTCATCACAAGCAACTGTCGCCGGCTATAAGGCCGCGCTGCGGGCAGCAACACTGGCACCGCGCTTGTTCCCGATGCTAACCACCGCTGCCGGCACCTTGCGTCCCGCCAGTGTGGTCATCATTGGCGCTGGTGTGGCAGGCCTTCAGGCTATCGCCACAGCTCGCCGTTTGGGCGCACGTGTAGAGGCATACGACATCCGTGCCGCGGCCCGTGAGCAGGTAGAGTCACTGGGCGCTAAAATGATTGACACCGGCGTCAGCGCCGAAGGCGAAGGCGGCTACGCACGCGAATTAACCGATGAAGAAAAACAGCAGCAGGCCGATACGCTGGCTGAGCATCTGGCCAAGGCCGATGCTGTAATTTCAACCGCTGCCATCCCCGGCAGACCGGCACCCAGGATTATTACCGAAGCGATGGTAGAGAAAATGGCACCGGGTTCAGTGATTGTAGACCTGGCTGCCGAATCAGGTGGTAACTGTGAACTCACTGATCCTGGCAACACGGTGGTACGCAACGGTGTGATCGTTGATGGTCCATTGGATCTGGCCAGCGAAGCCGCTATCCACGCCAGTGAGATGTACGCACGCAACCTGTTAAACCTGCTGGATCTGGTTATCAAAGAAGACAAAGTGAATGTCGATCGGGAAGACGAAGTGGTCGAAGGCACTTTACTAACTTATCAAGGCGAAGTGGTTCATAAAGCCACCGCTGAACTACGCGCAAAGGGAGATTGATATGGAAGGTTTTGTTGCCTTGTACATTTTCATGCTGGCCGCTTTTACCGGCTATGAAATCATTACCAAAGTACCGACCATTCTGCACACACCTTTGATGTCGGGTTCCAATTTCGTACACGGCATCGTGCTGGTTGGTGCCATGGTGGCCATGGGTCACGCGGACACCACCACCGAAACAGTCATCGGCTTTATCGCCGTTCTTCTGGGTGCTGGCAACGCGGTAGGCGGCTATGTGGTCACCGAGCGCATGCTGGAAATGTTTAAATCCACCAAGGGCAAGGGCTGATCAGCATGGACCAAATTAATGAACTAATTAATATTGAATTGTTAATTCAGATCGCCTATTTCGCGGCGGCCATACTTTTTATACTCGGCCTCAAAGCGATGTCATCGCCAGTCACGGCGCCAAAGGGCATCAAGTGGGCCGGTGTTGGTATGCTGGTGGCCACGCTGATTTCGTTTGCACATCCGGGCATGCACAACTATATCCCGATGACTGCCGCCATTTTTATCGGTGGTGTATTGGCCTGGTGGACCGGCAAACGCGTCGCCATGACCGACATGCCGCAGATGATTGCGCTTTACAACGGTATGGGTGGTGGTTCAGCTGCGGCGATTGCAGCAGTAGAACTGGTACGCCTGCAATCGGGTGGTGAATTAACCCACGCAGGCACCGTCAGCCAGGTATTGGCCGTACTGGGCGCCTTGATTGGTACCATCGCTTTTTCCGGCTCGATGATTGCGTTTGCAAAGCTGCAAGGCTGGATGCGCAAGGTTTATCGCTTTAAGGGTCAGCAGATATTCAACCTGGCGATTTTTGCCGCCGTGTTGTATTTCGGTTGGACCATGATCGGTGGTGGCTTCAGCCATCTCGAATTAATTGCTTTCTTCGCACTGGCCTTGTTGATAGGTGTGTTAATGACCATTGGTATCGGTGGTGCCGACATGCCGGTTGTTATATCCCTCTACAACGCTTTAACCGGTCTGGCGGTTGGCTTTGAAGGTTTTGTATTGCAGAACCCGGCCATGATGATTGCCGGTATCGTGGTTGGATCGGCGGGTACTTTGTTAACCCAGCTGATGGCCAAAGCCATGAACCGTTCACTGGCCAATGTCTTGTTCTCCAGCTTCGGCACTGGCGATGACGGCGCTGCCGGCGCGGCTGAAGTCTCAGGCAGCATGAAAGCCATTGACCCGGCCGATGCTGCCATCACTATGGCGTTTGCCGAATCCGCGATCATCGTGCCCGGCTACGGCATGGCGGTCGCCCAGGCACAGCATAAGGTATGGGAACTCACCAAAGTATTGCAGGACAAGGGCGTGCGCGTCAGCTTTGCGATTCATCCTGTTGCCGGACGTATGCCTGGCCACATGAATGTGTTGCTGGCCGAGGCTGGTGTGCCCTATGACCTGATCTATGATCTGGAAGACATTAACAGCCAGTTCCCGACCGCAGATGTCGCATTGGTGATCGGTGCAAACGATGTGGTCAATCCGGCAGCTCGCAAAGATACCTCCAGCCCGATCTACGGCATGCCGATTCTTGACGCAGATAAAGCCAAGAACGTGTTTGTTATCAAACGTGGTCAGGGCACCGGCTTTTCCGGCATTGAAAACCTGCTGTTCTTCGAAGACAACACCCGTATGTGTTACGGCGATGCGCAGGATGTCGTCCAGAAACTGATTACAGGTGCCAAGGCACTTTAGCCCTCAGCAGCAACCCGCCAACGCCGGCACATACTGTACGGGTAAAACCCAAAAGTAATTGCGTATAGTGTTGTACTGTGGTATAACACCTATACAAAATGCAATACACAGTTAACATGGGATGAACCAGACATGAAATTGAATCGAACTTTAATCCTGCTTACAGGCCTGACGCTTTTTCTAAGCGCTTGCAACAAAGACGAAGACGAGGCAGTCTCCGTCATCAGCGTGGCGGACGGCAACCCGTTGCTCGCTTATGTACCGGCCGACACGCCTTATGTGGCTGCTGACCTGGAAACGATTCCCCAAGACATCAGCGATGCCTATCTGACACGCTTTCAACCTGTTCTCGATACGCTGAACGAGCAACGCGCAGAGTTCAAACAGGACTACGAAAGTGGTGAACTCGGAGATGACGCCAGTTTCAAACTGGGCAATGCCATTCTCGATGAGCTCAATGGTGAAGTCAGCGAAGAAAACTTCGCCAGACTGGGCCTGTCATTGCAGGCACATCGCGTTATGTATGGCATGGGTATGTTCCCGGTCATGCGGGTCGAGCTGAGCGATGCAGACGCGCTGCGGGCCGCGGTTGAACGAATCGAAGCCAAAATGGGTGTTTCCATGCCGCAGAGCGAACTCAATGGCAAACCCTACTGGATGATCACCGATGAGGATGCTAAAGGCGGGGCTATTTACATCGCCATACTCGACAATCAATTGGCGGTGAGCGCGTTCCCCATCAGTGCCGAAGCGGATTTGCTGACTGCATTTCTGGGTGAAAGCATGCCCGCTAAAAGTATCGCCTCCAGCAACGCTCTGGGCATCATGAATCAGGGTAAAGGCTACACCAACTATGGTTCGGGCTATGCCGATCTGCAAATGATCGCCGATCAGGTTCTCGATACCAACAGTTTCACTCGCAGCCACATTGCCAACAGCACCGACATCGAAACATCAAGCTTTGATGCAGTGTGCATTGCTGAATTCAAATCCATCGTCGCCAAAGCGCCGCGGATGACTGTCGGCATGACCACTCTTAAGGATGACGAAATGGTGTTGCGCTATGATCTTGAAGTGGAAAACAAGCTGGCCGCGGGCCTCGCCGCCCTAGTATCAAACACCCCTGTGGCAGAAGAAGGCGACCACCTTTTCTCAGCCTCTCTGGCCATTCAGGTTGGCAAACTGCGCAATTTCCTGATTGAAAAAGCCAAGGAAGTCGTCGCTTCTCCGTATCAATGTGATGAACTGCAGAATTTGAATGAAGGTGCCATGAAACTGGTCGCATGGTTGAATATCCCAATGCCACCGATGATCAACAACCTGATGGGATTCAGGCTAAAAGTAGATGACATTGATCCGACCAAAGACTATTCAGACGCCAGTGGGCTGTTAGCCCTGTATGTCGACAAGCCTGAAATGTTTGTTGGCATGGCCAGCATGATACTGCCCGGCTTTGAAGAACTGGATCTGGCCAACCAGAAACAACCAGTCAAGATTCCATCGTCCCTGACCCGTGTAGAAGGTGTAAACGTTTACGCCTTGATGAGTGACAACGCCATCGGCGCCGTCATTGGCGAGCAGGATCCCGCTGATCTTCCACCGTTCCTGAAAGCCAAGCCTCAAAACAGTGGTACGGTTTTCTCCTTGTCAGTTGATATGGCCAAACAGGCGAAGATTGAGGAAGCAATGCCGGATCAATGGAATCAAGACGACTTCGACATGGGCGACATGGGCGACATGGGCGACATGGACGAGGAAGCCTCTAAAGTCATTGAGTTCAGCAACGCGATGAAGACTTCGTACGCAAACATGCTGGGGCGTTCGCGCTTGGATGTGAACCTGAACAAAGATGGCATGTCGATTGAAAATCGGATGACTTTTAAATAACTGGCCAAGCGAATCAAACCGGCGTTAAGGGTGCTTTTGCACCGAAGTAAGCAAAAGGGGCCGTATGCGGCCCCTTTTTTTGATCAGACCTTTGGTTATCAATATCTAAGGTGTTTGATCGCCTCACCTTTGAGGCCCAGCTCTGTCATCGCCTCTATACCAATTTGCAAATGCAGATCGACCCAGTTGGCGGTCACAACTTTGTCTGATTCCTCAGTTTTTACCCCATCAGGTGTCACTGGAACATCCGATACCAGCAATAACGCACCACGGGCGATCGCATTGGCGTGGCCAACAATGAAAATGGTGGCTGTTTCCATATCGATACCCATACAGGTCATTTCACGCAAACGGTCATGGAAGTCCCGATCGTGCTCCCACACCCGGCGGTTGGTGGTATAGATAACACCGGTGCGATAATCCAATCCGTGGTCGCGGATTTTCTCCGACACAAATTTGTGCAGCTTAAAAGACGGCAGCGCCGGCACTTCCGGTGGAAAGTAATCGTTGCTGGTTCCTTCGCCGCGTATGGCTGCAATCGGCAAGATAAAATGACCGATTTCGGTCGACTTTTTCAAGCCGCCACATTTACCCAGAAACAAAACGCCTTTTGGTGAAACAGCCGATAACAGATCCATAATGGTGGCTGCATTGCTGGAACCGATGCCGTAATTGACGATGGTCAGTCCACTGTCATTGCTGGCCGCCTGCATGGCGCGGTCTTCACCATAAATCCGAACATCAAACATTTCAGCAAATCGGCGCACATAGTTACCGAAGTTGGTAATCAGAATATATTCGCCAAACTGATCCAACGGCATGCCGGTATAGCGAGGTAACCAGTTCCGGACAATTTCATTTTTAGTCAGCAAGTCGTTCTCCTTGATCGGGGTGAGGTGACCGGGACGGCGCTGCGCTGAGCACCTCTCGCATCAACGGTACGGTAATTCTGCGCTTGTCTGTCAACACCACCTGGTGCAGTTTTTCCAGCGTGCCCAGCAAAGCTGGCAAGCTTCTGTCTCCATGCTTAAGCAAATAAGCCTGCACGTCCAGTGGCAGAGAAATGCCAAGCGCCTGTGCCTGGCGATTGAGAACGTCCAGTTTATAATTGTCATCCAGCGGTTCGAGCCGCAAGCGCAAACCCCAGGTCAAGCGCGACGCCAAATCCGGCAACACCAAATCCAATGCGGATAAGCGTGTGCGACTGCTAACCACCAGGCGCCCGCCTGCTTGCCGAATTCGGTTAAAGCAATGAAACAACGCCTCTTCCCAATTTTGCTGCCCGGCAATCACATGCAGATCGTCCACACACACCAGATCGTATTGCTCCAGGCCTTGAAGGGAGGCAATCGCGTCAACCGGCAGTCGTTCCAGCGAGAGATAAAATGCCCGCTCATCGCGCTTGCGTGTCTCATAGCACAGGGCGTTGAGTAAATGGGTTTTGCCACTGCCCTGGTCACCACTCAAAAATATATTGGCTGCACCTTCCTGCGGTACATGCTTCAGCGCTTCGAGCACAGCGCTGTTGGGGCCGGCCACAAAATCCTCGAAGCGGCCATCGCGGCGCGGTATCAGTTGCAAAGGTATTTGTTTGGAAAATAGCACGTGAGTTAGCCTGGCTTGTCGGTTTTTCCCTGGTCAGTGGGCTTTAATGTCTTCGACTGCTCAGGCGTTTGAATAAAAACCTCAGAGTACAAACCACTTTCACGATATTTTTTCTGCGCGTGGCTGACGATCACATTCAGCGCTGCTGCCACCGGCAAAGCCAGCAGAATCCCCAGAAAGCCGAATAGCTGGCCGCCTGCAAGCACTGCAAATATAACAACTACCGGGTGTAGCCCGATTTTGTCACCCACCAACTTGGGTGTCAGATACATGCCTTCCGCCGTCTGTCCGATCCCAAATACGATCAACACCATCAGCAAATGAAAGACATCCTGAAATTGGAATATGGCCGCCAGCGCGGCAACCACCAGACCGACTGCGGTACCCAGATAAGGTACGATACTGAGCAATCCTGCGCCCAGGCCGATCAAAACAGCGAATTCAACACCTACAATCGATAAACCCACTGCATAAATAATGCCCAGAGCCGTCATCACCATCAATTGCCCGCGGAAAAATGCTCCCAATACATCGTCTACTTCAGATAACACCGAACCAATCGGACCTTCCATTTTACGCGGCATCGCGTTTCGCATGCTGCGCACCAGCGCATCCCAGTCACGCAACATATAAAACGTCACCACAGGAATCAGCACCAGATTGGTGATCAACGCCACCACCGCCATGCCGCCTTTTGAAACAATATCCAGCACTTTAAAACTGGCGGAACTAATCTCCTCCCAGTACGTCTGCACCATCTCTTTGATTTGTGCTTGATCAAAGGCTTTGATATCGAGACCCAACTTGGCACTGATCCACGGCACGGCATTTTGTGAAAGCCAATTTACCCATTGCGGCAATCGCTTGATCAGCATCTGAACCTGCTCAACCAATAGCGGAATAATAATCAGCAGCACAACCGTGAGAATCGACAATAAGAGTAGAAATACCAGCGTCACTGCCAGGGTTCGACCCAAGGTCCAGCGCTTGATGGTTACTTTCTCCAGACGGTCGACCAAAGGGTCACCCAGATAAGCCAGGACTGCGGAGATCGCAAAAGGCGTAATCACCGGTGCCAGCAGCCAGATCAGCCAGCCCAGCAACAGCAGCAGGGCAAAAATCAGCCAGTTTCGAGAATCAGAAGTCATCAGCGCAAATACTCAAAGCTGTCACGACTACCCGAAGTCGAGGGCACCAGCACAGAACCACGACTGAAAGCCTCACCAAGGTATTCGGGTGAGGCGTTCAACTGCAGGCGGAAATGTACCTGACCGGGTTCGGCGCCCAACACATCAACCGCTGTCACCAGGCCGATATCCTGCAGGTAATTCAGGCAACGACTGTAATCAGCCGAACTGAGTAAACTGCCAACGCTAATTTCGTGAGTCCACTGACCTTGTTCTGAAGCTTCAATTGCAGAGGCGCTCGCCATTTCATTCACCATTTGTTGGATGCCGTTGGCCATTGCGGAACTCAGCTGGGTATCGTCACTCCGCCAGTTCCAGCTTTGCTGCCCGCTGGTCAGTGTCCAACGCAGCCTCCATACCGGCCCTTCACGTCCGGCGGCAACAATAGCCACCCCGTCGGGTGGTGCGCCTTTTTCAATCAGGTAGTCAGTAAAACCACCCCAAACCAGGCTGGTATCAATCAGTTGCTTTTCCTCATCATCCAACTGCGGCCAGACAACAGGCAGGCCGCGCGCGGCAGCAGCTTTTTCCGCTGCCTGCCAAGCAAATTCATACTCAATGGGTTGCAGTGTGCGGCCCAAACCGTCATCAACAATGACCCAGATCTGCACGGCCGGGCGTAGTTGTGGCCAGCGCGGTAAACCACTGGTTTGCACCAGTCGATCGACTTCTTCGGGTAAAAACCGCGCGATCAGATGTAGCTGTCTGGTTACGTTACCCTCAGGATCCAACTGCTCGACACGCTGGTATTGATACGACACCAGATAATTGGAGGCGGCCTTGAGGCTGTCATCCAGCACCTGGGTAGCGGGTAATTCGCGCAGGCCGCTCAATTTCTGCAAGACCTGACGAAGTGCGCCAGGCAGGGCCTGATCGCGGTCAGCTGCGCTCTGGCTGGCTACCGCCACCTCGCCGGAGTACAAATCAACGTCAGCGAATGCACTGGTCTGGCCGAAAAGCAGGACCACCAGCATCGCAAGGGCTTTATTCATCTGCATTATCACTCAAAAAAGGATGATTCTATCATCCCTCAATAGTTCACCTGAAAAGATCACCTGAAAAGATCACCTGAAAAGACCACTTGAATAGATCACATGAATAGATCAAGTACTTCTAAATAAGATAACATAGCATGCCAGACCAACGCATGATTAAACGGACGCCGAATTGAACACAAAAGCAGACAACACAGCGGGGCTTAGCTACAAGGATGCAGGTGTCGACATCGACGCAGGCAATGAACTGGTGGAACGCATCAAACCCGCCGTCAAATCTACCAACCGTGAGGGCGTACTCACCGGACTTGGCGGCTTTGGTGGCCTGTTCCAACTCGATGTAGGGAAATACAAGCAACCGGTTCTGGTGTCAGGCACCGACGGTGTGGGCACCAAACTACTGCTGGCCAGACAATTGAATATCCACAACACCATCGGTATAGACCTGGTGGCCATGTGTGTCAATGATATCCTGACCTGCGGTGCCGAGCCCCTGTTTTTCCTGGATTACTACGCTACTGGCAAGCTAAAAATCGAAAACGCAACGGCCGTCATTGAAGGCATTGCAGAAGGTTGCCGTCAATCCCGCTGCGCGCTGATCGGTGGCGAAACTGCTGAGATGCCGGGAATGTACGATGGTGAGGAATATGATCTGGCGGGCTTCACCGTTGGCGTAGTTGATCGGCCCAAGCTGATTGACGGCAGTCGTATCAAGGCCGGCCATTGTGTGCTCGGCCTGCCCTCTTCCGGCCCGCACTCCAATGGCTACTCTTTGATTCGCAAGGTGCTGGAGCGCTCCGGCGATAGTCCGGACATGGTTCTGCCAGCCGAAAATACAAAAGGCCAGCAGACTTCGCCAGTAACCCTTGGGGATGCCTTGATGGCACCCACCAGAATCTATGTCCAACCTCTGCTGGATTTGCTCGATCAATATCGCATTGATGGCATGGCTCACATTACCGGTGGCGGCATTAGCGAGAACATCGTACGGGTCATTCCGGATGAACTCGGTCTGGAAATTGATCTGAACAGCTGGGAGAGGCCAGCCGTGTTTAAATGGCTGCAAACCAAGGGTGACATTCAGGAATCTGAAATGCTGCGTACCTTCAATTGTGGCATTGGCATGGTACTGCTGGTGACAGAATCCGAAGCCGACAGAATCAGTGTTGCCCTTAAGCACAGCGGCGAAAGCGTTTACCGGTTGGGCCGCGTGGTAGCATCCCCTCCAGGTAAAGAGCGGGCAAGCAATGAACGGGTCAGCTATATTCGCTCATGAGTGCCGCCCGATTTAAAGCTGCCGTGCTCATTTCCGGCAGCGGCAGCAATCTCAATGCGCTGATTCAGGCCGTCGCAGCCGGCAATCTATCGCTGGATATCGTCAGGGTTATTTCCAATCGCGCTGAAGCCGGTGGCCTCAACTACGCCCGTGATGCAGGCATTCCCGTCAGCGTCATTCCTCACCAGCAATACGCTGACCGTGAAGAGCACGACTGTGCGATCGCGGCTGTATTGGAACAAAAAGGCCCCGACCTCATTATTCTGGCCGGTTATATGCGTATTTTAAGTGAGGACTTCGCTCGCCGTTTCAGTAACCGCATGATCAATCTGCACCCTTCTTTATTACCCCTGTACAAAGGTCTGGACACATACAATCGCGCCATCGCAGCCGGCGATCAGTCTGCCGGCGCCAGCATCCATGCAGTGACCGCCGATCTGGACGACGGCCCTGTTATTTCGCAGGTACGTATCCCCATTGAAGCCGATGACGATGCGGCAACGCTTGCAGCCAAACTGGGCCCATTGGAACATAAGCTGCTATTGGCAACGGTCAGGGAGTTTAGTGAAGGGCATCTTAAAATGATCTCAGGTCCGGCTGAGCGTGGACCGCAAGCAGGTTCGCAGGTGACGTATAAAGGCGATGCACTTGACAGTCCGCTGATTCTGCAGACCGATGGCAGCTTGAAAAAGATACCGTGATCAGAAATCATGTCCGGCCTGCAAGCGGCCCGGAGTGTAACTCTGGCTGCGAAACTGAGTCAGTCGCTGCCCGGCAGTTCCGTGCGCAATCCCAGGGCATGAATTTCATGACCCATTAGTTTTCCCAGCGTCGCGTAAACCATGCGGTGCCGTTGCAACGTCGACTTACCTTCAAAAGCATTGCTTTTAACCACTGCCTCAAAATGAACACCATCGTCCCCGCTCACTTCAACTTCTGATTCTGGCAGACCGTCTCTGATCATTTGCGCTATTATTGTGCTATCCATAAACTTATATTCTCATTCATCAGGCCGTAGCGCAAAGCATTCCCTTCATAAGTTTTCACCTATACTATGCACAGGCAATATGATCGGGGTAACCGGGGGACAAACGGACTTGAACTTTCAGGAGCGATTATAATAGTGGTATCTGTATGCTGACAGCCATCATTCAAGTGGTGGCGGGCTTTCTGTTGTTGGTCTGGGGTGCTGATCGACTGGTCGCCGGCGCCTCGGCGTGCGCGCGAAATCTGGGCGTCGCACCTCTCGTTATTGGCCTGACCATTATCGGTTTTGGCACTTCAGCGCCCGAATTGGTGGTGTCTGCGGTGGCTACATTACAAGGCAATGCTGGCCTTGCAGTCGGTAATGCCATTGGATCCAACATCGCCAACATGGGACTGGTGCTGGGTGCAACGGCTTTGATCTATCCGCTGCGCCTGGAATCAACTGCGCTTAAGCGCGAATACCCCATGCTGATGCTGATCATGCTGGTGTGCTTCCTGATGGCACTCAACGGCTGGTTTGAAACCTGGGAAGGCTGGACGTTGATTGTCTCCCTGTTTTTAGTGGTTATGTGGATTGTAAAAATTGGTTTGCGGCGGCCACCGTCAGACCCTCTGGCTGAAGAATTTGAAGCCGAAATCCCCAAAGACATGCCCACCAAACGAGCAGTGATCTGGTTGCTGGTAGGCTTGATCATCCTGCCAGTAAGCTCGCAATTTCTGGTTACCGGCGCGGTCACAATCGCCGAAATCCTTGAAGTCTCTGATGTCGTTATCGGACTTACCGTGGTCGCACTTGGCACCAGTCTGCCCGAGCTCGCCACTGCTATTACCGCCGCCCTGCGTAAAGAAGATGATCTGGCCATCGGTAATATCATTGGCTCGAATATATTCAACCTGCTGGGTGTGCTCGGCATAGCTGCCGTGCTGCGTCCGGTAGAAGTCATGCCAATCATTCTGGCCAGAGATTTCCCGGCCATGTTTCTGATAACCGGCGCCTTGTATCTGATGGCATCAGATTTCCGCGGCCCGGGTCAGATCGGACGACGCGCCGGCGCCATATTACTGACCATGTTTGTCGCCTATTTCATCATGGTATGGATGAGCGCAGACAGTACAGAACTATTGCTGACAGGTTTTTAAGCAAAAATTATGGACAATCAGGCACTAAAAAAACTGGCGCGCGCGGTTATCAGCACTGAAGCGGCCGCTGTGGCCAGCCTCGAAGCCCGCATAGACGACAGCTTTGTCGCTGCATGTGAATTATTGCTCAACTGCACCGGCCGTGTGGTGGTACTGGGCATGGGCAAATCCGGACATATCGCCAGCAAAATAGCAGCCACTTTGGCCAGCACCGGCACCCCGGCGTTTTTTGTGCACCCCGCGGAAGCATCACATGGTGATCTTGGCATGATCACGCGGCACGATGTGGTATTGGTATTGTCCAATTCGGGTGAAACTGACGAAGTCAAACAAATACTGCCGCTGCTCAAACGCCTGCAGGTCGGGATTGTGGCGCTCACCGGTAAGCCTTCATCTACGCTGGCAAAGCACGCTGACGTGCACATTGATGTCAGCGTGAAAGCCGAAGCCTGCCCGTTAGGCCTCGCGCCCACTTCCAGCACCACTGCGGCATTGGTAATGGGTGACGCTCTGGCCGTCTCATTGTTGGAGAAACGCGGCTTTACCGCCGAAGATTTTGCCCGTTCGCACCCCGCTGGAGCGTTAGGAAGGCGCTTGCTTTTGCACATCAGCGACATCATGCACACTGGCGATGAAATGCCCGTCGTTACAGCCGATGCCAGCCTTTCGGAAACCATCATGGAAATGACCAAAAAGCGTCTCGGCATGGTCGCTGTATGTGACGCAGATTTGACGGTACTGGGTGTCTATACCGATGGCGATCTGCGACGGAACCTGGCTCAGGCCAGCAACCCCCACAACACCAGAATCAGCGAAATCATGACGCTCAATGGCAAGCACATTGCTGCCACTGCGTTGGCAGTTGAGGCCGTAGAATTACTTCAAAAATACAAAATACAAGGTTTGCTGGTGCTCGATGAAGCGCATCAATTGCAAGGCGTTTTAAACTTCCATGACCTGCTACAGGCGGGGGTCGTTTAAATGCCATCCATTGATGCCGAACTGCGCAAACGCGCCAAAGCCATTCGCCTGCTGGTGCTGGATGTGGATGGCGTGCTCACTGACGGCCGTCTGTACTTCGACAACAACGGCGTTGAGACCAAGGCCTTCAACACCCGCGACGGACTTGGTATAAAGGCACTGCAACGCAGTGGTATTGAGGTCGCCGTGATCACCGGACGTGAATCGAAGATCGTCTCGCAACGCATGAGCCAGCTTAAAATTGAACATGTATACCAGGGACGCGAAGACAAGCTGACCGCTTTTAATCACCTGCTTGAGGCCACCGGCTTTACAGCAAACGAAGTTTGTTTTGCCGGTGATGACTGGATCGACCTGCCGGTTTTGGTGCGTGCAGGTCTGGCGGTTACTGTGGCGGATGCTGATGAACATGTTAAGCAGCACGTTCACTGGATTACCCAACGCAAGGGCGGCGAAGGTGCGGTTAGAGAAATCTGCAACCTGTTATTAAGTGCGCAAGGTAAAGATCGCGCTATTCTGTCCGGGTTTCTGGCATTATGATTACACGCAAGACACATCAGGGAATTGTTGTGCTGCTGATCCTCGCCGGGATCACTATGTGGGCTTCGCAGGATAAAGTAGATGACAATCAGGAACAGCATTCCGATGTGGATCCGAATTTTAATTACGTATTGCGTGATTTTGAGTTGCAATATTTTGATGAAAACGGCCAACCGTCATTAAGTTTGCGTGCACCGGTACTGCGAAATGATCCAGACATGCAGTTGGGAACCATTGAGAAACCGGTGGTCAAATTGTATCAACCCGGTCTGGTTTGGGCTCTTCAAGCCGACCTGGCGACGGTCACTGCTGACAAGGAGCACATCAATCTGGACGGACAAGTGAATATTCAGCGCCAGCAAGCTGAAACCGGTCGCCTCACACGGCTCAAAACAATGGATGTAAAAATTGAGGTGACGCCACAAACAGCGACCACCGATGCATTGGTCGAAATATTTGACGGATTCAACCAAATCAGCGGCACCGGCCTGGACATGGACATGATCGCCAATACGTTTGAATTAAGACAACAGGTAAAAGCGACTTATGCAGTTAATTAGGCATTCATACCCAGCCCTGGCCAGCATTTTTCTGGCTCTGACTATGTTGTTTTGTGGGCAGGCTACCGCACTGGAAACCGATCGCCAGAAACCTCTGGAGGTCAACGCCAACTCGACTGATGGCACGCTTGGCGATGGCGTTACCACATTGAGAGGCGATGTAGATATCCGTCAGGGCACTTTGCACATTACCGCGGATGTCGCCGAGGTGGTAAAAGCAGACGGCCGCGTTCAGAAAGTGACTTTTCGCGGCAAGCCGGCATTTCTGGAACAGGATATCGAAGAACAGGGTCTGGTACAGGCAACCGCCAACAGCATTGAATACCAGGTGGCCAGCGGTCTGGTTACCTTAAGCGGCAAAGCGGACGTCAAACACCCGCAATACCAGATCAGCGGTGAGTTGCTGACATACGACCTCAACATCCAGCATTTCAAAGGCAATGGCGATGATGGCGGTAATGGCAGGATTCACATCCGCCTTGACCCGGAGGTTCTGGACGATCCCAACTTCAATAAGAGCAGCAAAAAATCCGGCGAAGGCAAAAAGAAAAAACCGTCAGACGACGCTGACCCGGATAACGATTTTGCCGATCCGGATAACCCGGACTTTAATAACAAGGGCGGTTACTGACATGCTCAAGGCCGTTGACCTGCATAAGTCTTATCGTAAAAAGGAAGTGGTAAGGGGCGTCAGTGTTGAGGTTGAACCGGGCCAGGTGGTCGGACTTCTGGGTCCCAACGGTGCCGGCAAGACCACCTGTTTTTATATGATTGTAGGACTGGTGCCCACAGACGCAGGCAGCATCACCGTGGATGGTGTGGATATCACTCACAAGCCGGTCAACGTCCGCGCTGAACTGGGCGTGGGCTATCTGCCGCAGGAAGCCTCGGTTTTTCGCAAATTATCAGTCAGCGACAACATCATGGCGATTCTGGAGTTACGCAAGGATCTGGACAAAAACGGCCGCAAAGAGATCCTGCAAAGCCTGATGGAAGAATTGGGCGTAGCGCATCTGGCAGATCAATATGGCCAGGTTTTATCAGGTGGTGAACGCAGGCGTGTAGAAATTGCCCGTGCACTGGCTGCCCGACCACGATATGTCCTGCTGGACGAGCCGTTTGCCGGCGTTGACCCGATTTCGGTGCGGGAAATCCAGGAAATCGTCAAACATCTGACAGACCAGCACATCGGCGTGCTGATCACCGACCACAATGTGAGAGAAACGCTGGGCATCTGCCACCACGCCTATATCCTCAACGATGGTCAGGTTCTGGCCCAGGGTGATGCCGAGACCATTCTGGCGAACGAAGAAGTCCGCCAGGTTTACCTGGGCAACGAGTTCCGGTTATAGACAACTAATGCCAAATCCTTCTTTACAGCTTCGGTTAACTCAAAAACTCGCGCTGGCTCCACAACTGCAGCAGGCAATCCGCTTGTTGCAACTCAACCGCATCGAATTACGCGATTATGTGCAGGAGCTGGTTGATGCCAACCCGCTGTTGGACCATGAAGAAAACACCGAAGCCGGTTCTGAGTCCGGCGATGAGGTTTCGCTCGACAGCGAGGTCGCCAAAACCGAAAACGCAGAGCAGGACGCAGAGCAGGAAAGTTACGACGAATACGAAAGTGAGCGCTGGGAAGCGGATGCCGGCCAGGAGCAATGGGCCGAAACTTCCAACTGGACGGATGACTTCAGTGAGCGCCAGATCGAAGATACCAGCGACTCATCTTTGCGCGAACACCTGCTGTCTCAGATTGCACTGGCGCATTTCAGTGAACGTGATGCCGCCATCGCCGGTGCCATTGTGTTCGCGCTGGATGATGATGGCTTCCTGGTAGATGACATCAACGATATCCGCAACAGCCTGCTACCTGAGCTGGTGGTGGAAGATGATGAAGTTATTGCGGTACTGCACCGGGTGCAACGACTTGAACCTGTCGGCGTTGCCAGCCGCTCACCGGGCGAATGTATCATCATCCAGCTGCGCGCCCAGCCGACCGGCACCAAAGGCATAGATCTGGCACTGCGTCTGGCGCGGGACCACTTGCATCTGATCGCCGATAATGCTTACCAGGAAATGCTCAAGGAAACCGGCAGCAACTCGGAAGCTCTAAAAGAATCGTTGCAACTGATCCGTAGTCTTGAGCCACGACCTGGCGCGCGTTTCGATAATCGCGTTGATGAATACCTGATTCCGGATGTGTTTGTGCGTCAGGATGGCGACGACTGGTACACTACGCTCAGTCCCGACAGCAATCCCCGGCTATGCCTGAATAAGCACTACGTTGCGTTATTACGCAAATCCGGCGGTAAGGATGCTGAGTACCTGCAAGGCAGATTACAGGAAGCCCGCTGGCTTTTGTCCAGTCTGGAGCTGCGCAACAATACCTTGCTGAAAGTTTCGCAAAACATCATAGACCGGCAGCGGCAGTTCCTGACCGATGGCGAAATTGCCATGCAACCCTTGATACTTAAAGAGGTCTCAGAAGCAGTCGGGGTGCATGAATCAACCGTTTCTCGCGCCACCACACGTAAGTATATGCTGACACCCAGGGGCATATTCGAGCTGAAGTATTTTTTCTCCAGCCACGTGCGCACGGTCAGCGGCGGCCAGATAAGCGCCACAGCAACCAAGGCAAGGATCCAGATATTGATTGAAAAGGAGCCTCGCGAACAGCCCCTGAGCGATCAGGAGATTTCCGAGCTACTGCTTGAAACCGGTATTTGTGCAGCCCGTCGGACGGTCGCCAAATACCGGGAATCCCTCGGCCTCGGCTCATCCTCCGATCGCCGTAAAACCTACCGTCGTAATGCGACTTTTTGACGATCGCTATTGATGTACACAAGTTCAACCCTACATAGTCTAATACACCACCTGAATAAGGAGATTTTTGATGCAGATCGATATTACCGGCCATCACGTTGAGGTTACTCCTGCACTGCGTGCTTATGTCACGGAGAAATTGCAGAAGTTAGTCAGGCATTTTGATCAAGTCATTTCCGTACACGTCATTTTGAATATTGAGAAACTTGAGCAAATAGCAGAAGCGACCGTCAATGCCGGCGGCAAAACTTTATTCGCCACCGATAGCGCTTCAGACATGTACGCCTCGATTGATGGCATGGTCGACAAGCTTGATCGCCAGGTCAGACGTTACAAAGAACGCATCACGGATCACCACCACACCCGACCGGAGTTAACCGGCACCGACGACTGACATTTCAAGTCTCCGGTTGTAAGGCCACGACATGATTGATAGTGATTTGATGAGCCCCGGTCGAATTTTGGCCGACGTTACGATTAATAGTAAAAAACGTTTGCTGGAGTTGATCAGCCAGACGTTTGCGAAAAACAACCCGAACCTCAGTAGGCGGGAGATTTTTGAAAGCCTCTGTGCCAGAGAGCATCTCGGCAGTACCGGGCTCGGCAATGGTGTGGCCATACCGCATGGCCGCATCAGTGGCTCTGAAGGTGTCGAGGCGCTGTTTATCCGGTTGCGCAAGCCTTTGCCCTACGATGCCGACGATGGCCAGCCTGTCGATCTGCTGTTTGCCCTGACGGTGCCGATTCAGTGCACAGACGACCACTCCAGGTTGTTGTCACGGATCTCGGAACGCTTCAGCAATACAGAACTGGCTGACCAGATCCGTAAGGCTGAGGATGCTCACGAAATCTGCGCGCTACTTTCCAGCGCTCAGGCTTAGGACCCACATGTCTGACGCCGATAATGACGAGAAGGATGCGGCGAGCGATGTCGTCATTGTCAGCGGTATGTCCGGTGGCGGCAAATCTACAGCGCTCAATGCTTTGGAAGACCTCGGCTATTACTGCATTGATAACCTGCCCGGCTCCCTGCTACCGGATTTCGGCCCGCGCATGCTGGCCAATCCCGACCTATACAGAAAAGTTGCCCTTGGCATTGATGCACGCTCCCGCGATGCCGACATGCAGGTGGTGCTGGACTGGATAGACTGGCTCAAACAGAACGGTTTCGACAGCAAGCTTTTATACGTTACAGCCGATAAGTCGGTGCTGGTCAAGCGCTTCAGTGAAACCCGTCGCCGGCACCCGTTAACCAGTAGTCTTTTGGTTTTATCGGATGCCATTGAAAACGAACGCAAATTGCTGGAACCGCTGCGCGAAGCCAGCGATCAGATTATCGATTCCAGCAACATCAACATCCATCAACTCAGGCAACAGGTCTGGGCCAGTGTGGATAGCCTGAAAGACGGCATGACCATTGTGCTGCAATCTTTTGGTTTCAAACAGGGCGTGCCACAAGACGTCGATTTTATTTTTGATGCACGCATTCTGCCCAACCCTTATTGGGAAGAAGGACTGAAGGCACTGACGGGCCAGGATGATGCCGTATGCGATTGGCTGGAAAGCGACCAGATGGTATTGGATATGGGCCGCGACATTCTGAAATTCATGCAAACCTGGCTGCCTGAATTTGTTGATACCCAGCGCAGTTATGTCAACATTGGCATCGGCTGCACCGGCGGTAAGCACCGCTCTGTTTATCTCGCTGAAAAATTGGCTGCCGCCTTACGCGCCGAGCATGATAAAGTGTTGGTACATCACCGGGAAAGCGATTCCTGGAACAAAACCTGATTTGAACATAGTGGAATCCTCCCCGGATTCCTTATAATAGTCGTTCAGGGAAGATCCATAACCCTTCCAGTTGATTAGAAGGCCGACGACTATGACGCGCGAAAACCAGCAAGAAGAGAAAACAGCTCGTCACCACGATCGTGTGTCCGAGGCGCTAGACAGTGGCGTACAGTCGCAGGTCGAAGATTTGATCGACAACCTCAGCGGTGCCGAAATCGGTGATCTGCTCGAATCGTTGCCACAGACCAAGCGTCTGGCTGTGTGGGGTTTGGTCAGCCCGGAACAAGACGGCGATGTTCTGGTTGAGGTTAACGACGAAGTGCGTGCCGGCCTGATCCGCGACAGCTCCTCGGCTGAGCTGGTAAATGCCGTTGGTGATCTCGACATCGATGACCTGGCAGACATTCTGAATGACCTGCCGGATGATGTAATTGCTGAAGTTCTGACCGCAATGGACCGTGCGGACCGCGAGCGTCTGGCACAGGTCATGTCATATCCCGAAGATTCAGCCGGTGGACTGCTCAACCCCAATGTGGTGACGGTGCGCCCGGATGTGAGTCTGGATGTGGTATTGCGCTATCTGCGTTTGCGCGGCGAATTACCGGAAGTCTTCGATCATCTGTTTGTGGTCGACCGCCGTGGTTATTACCTCGGCCAACTCAAATTGTCTGATGTGCTTACCAAGGACATCACCAACCAGGTCTCCGATCTCATCAATACCGACAGCAAACCGTTGCCGGTGGAAATGTCAGCGCGTCAGGTTGCCATAGAATTTGAACACCACGATTTAATCTCCGCACCCGTCACCGATCAGGATGGCTACCTGTTGGGCCAGATCACCATTGATGACGTGGTCGATGTTATCCGCGAACAAGGCGATCATATGGTTTTGACCGCCGCCGGTCTGGATGAAGAAAGCGATATGTTCGCGCCGATTTTCCAGACAGCCCGCCGACGCTGGGTCTGGCTGGGTGTCAATTTGATCACCACATTGCTGGCAGCATTGGTTCTTTACTACTTTCAGCCAACCCTTGATCAACTGGTAGAACTCGCTGTTTTGTTCCCCATCGTCATGAGCATGGGCGGCATCGCCGGCACCCAAACATTGACCCTGATGATCCGCGGCATGGCCACCGGCCACGTCAGCGCGCGCAACTCTATGGACATTTTGCGCCGCGAGCTTGCAGTTGGCATTCTTAACGGCCTGGTTTTCTCCCTTATAATCGCGGCGATCGCATACCTCTGGTATGGAAGTATTGGCCTTGGCGTGGTGATGGCGATTGCGATTGTTGTCAATCTTGTGGCCGGCGCTCTGGCCGGTGCTTTGATACCCGTATTCCTGAAAAAAATGTCTATCGACCCGGCGCTGGCCGGCGGCGTTGTACTGACCACCGTGACAGATGTGATCGGAATTCTGGCTTTTGTCGGGCTTGGCAGCTACCTGTTGATCACAACCTAAGCCCGCGTATTTATGCAGATACTTCTGATTACCCGTGAGCCCCCGCTGGCACAAGATGAAATTGCCAGCGGCAACGCTATCCGTACTCGGCAGCTGGAAAACGCGCTGCAGCAGGCTGGCCATAACGTTTCGCAAATCTGGCTCGGCAACGCACACGACAATCACGCAGATGCGTTTCACAACCGCGACCAACTACGCGCCATTATCAATCTGAAAGAACCGGCAGTCATTGTGGTCGCCTATTGGGAGTTACTGGCACTGCTGCCATTTGACATGCCGCAGCCGATCATCCTGGATTTTATCGCACCCAGACCGCTGGAGCTTCTATATCAGCATCCCGAACAGGTCAGCGAAGAAATCCTGCAATTGCAGCGCAATCTATCCAAGTGCGATCTGATTCTGGTCGGCAATCAGTCGCAGCGGAGCTTGCTCTGGTTTACCCTGCTGCAAGCAGGATTCGATCTGCGTGGCTGCGATCCGGTGATGGTGTTACCGCTGTCTGCAGTGTCCACAGGTTTACCATTATCTGACCCTGAAAAAGACGCTTGGACGCTTGTCAGTGGCGGAGTGAGCTGGCCCTGGCGCAAATCGGATGAGTACTGGCATGCGATTCGGAATATGACCGAAACCGCCGTTGATACAGCTCCCCGTCTGATATTGTTTAGCGGACAGTACAAATGGCACAAAGACGGGCCAGAGGTAGAAAAACTACAGACGCATAACCGGGACCTGGCACCCTACGAGCAATTCAGCCGCTACCTGACCGACTCAGCCCATATCGGACTGGAGCTGGCTCAAGCCAACATCGAACGCCGTTTCAGCCAGTCTTTCCGCTCGCTTGAATTCCTGCGTCACGGGCTGCCGCTGATCTGCAATGACTATCTGCCGATCGCCAGCTTGATCCAGCGCTATGAAGCAGGCTGGACAATCAGTGACCCCTCTGAACTTGCCGGCCTGCTTACTTCCATCATGCAAGACCCGGACGAATGGCGGCGGCGCAGCAATAATGCCCGCAAGCTGGTTGAACAAGCGCTGGACCCGGCCAAAGTCGCGCGGCCATTGATTGAATGGCTGGAGTTGCCGGCCAAAGCAGCGCATTTACCCGCCAGCACCCACACACAGCCAACTGCTGTGCTGGGTAAGGTAGCGTTTACGCAAAGGTTGAAACGCCAATGGCAGCTGCTGCGCAGCACCGCCCTCAACCGGGTATTTCGCCCACCCTCGAATGAAAGCATCCTGCTGGTTACTCGCCACGACCTGTTTCCTGCAGACCATGGCGCCGCCGTCAAAATTGTGGAAACGGCAAAAGCGCTCTCCCGGCAAGGGCGTAAAGTTGGCATTGTCAGCGACAATCGCCGCCACTGGTGGCTGTTTGAAGATGGCCAGATGAGAACCTGCCGATTGCCTTTGTGGCTAAGGTTGCTGAGTTTGCCGGGACCGTTTGCGAAATTGATGCATTTGAGCAAAGATCTGCCCGAGAGCAATGCCTTTTTGTATTTGCCGCTCAGCGACAGCAGTTTTTTCTGGCATAGCCTTTATGTGGGCAAGAAAATTAATGCCGGCATCTTGCAGGCCGAGTTCCCCGCTTACGCAAAGCCGTGTATCGACGCCAGCCCCATTCTCAATGCGGCCGTTGTGCTGGTTGAGCACAATGTTGAATACAACCGCCTGCAAGCGCAGCTCGAAGAAATGACCAACAGCCAGTTCGAGACGCTGCGGGCAATCGAAGTCGATTTGTGTAACCGTTCCGATGCGGTTGTTTGCGTCTCAGATAATGACCGGCAAACGTTGCTGGCTGACGGCGTCGACCCGGCATTGCTACATACCATTCCGCATGGCTATGATCCGGAGCCTTTTGCCATGCCGGCAAAGCAGGGGCTTGCAAAGCAGTTCGGCCTGCCCGAGGATGCAGTATTGATCGCATTTCATGGCACGTTTTCCTATCCACCCAATCGTGACGCGTTGCAGGTTTTTGCTGATTTTCTGCTGCCCGACCTGAATAAGCCTGACTTGAATAAACCTGGCCGCCCCTTTCATGTCATCGCCATCGGCCGCAACCCGCCTTCAGATGCGCCGCACCCGAACATTCACTTTACCGGCAGTGTCGAGCAGGTAGGTCCGTGGTTAAGCGCCTGTGATCTGGCCGTCATCCCGTTGCGCGAAGGGGGCGGCACCCGCATGAAAATCATCGACTGCTTTGCAGCGGGTCTGCCGGTTATCAGCACCTCGAAAGGTATCGAAGGTATCCCGGTTGTGAACGGGCGTGAAGCGGAAATTTGTGATGACTGGAACAAAATGCGACAAGTTATAGTCGAGCTGTCTGAATCTGAAAGCCGTCGAACCAGTCTGGCGAATGCGGCCCGTGAGTTCGCTGCAGATATGGATTGGAACAGCATTGCCAAACGCTATTTTGGTATTTTTTCGGCCATCAAGAGGCCACCGAAATGAGCAGCCACATTGACATCCGGCCGGTAGACGGCAAACGGATGCTGGAAAACTTTATCCGCGTGCCCTGGAGCATTTATCAGGATGACCCGAATTGGGTGCCACCACTACTGATGGAAAGGCGTGACGCGCTGTCCGCCAAACAAGCCTTTTTTAAACACGCCAGATGGCAGGCCTGGGTCGCTTATCGCGATGATGTCGCAGTAGGCCGGATCTCCGCACAGATTGATGACCTGTATTTACAGCAGCAAAACGCCCGCAACGGCTTTTTTGGACTGATCGAAGCCATCGATGATGCAGAGGTTTTTCAGGCGCTGTTCGATTGTGCAGAAAACTGGCTGCGTGAACAGGGCATGGAAGGGGTGATCGGTCCTTTTAACCTGAACATCAATCAGGACATCGGCATTCTGACCGACGGTTTTGATACGCCGCCCTACATCATGACCGGCCATGCGCCCCGCTACTACGGCGCTGCAATTGAAGCCTGCGGTTACCAGGCAGTACAAACCATGCTGGCATACCACCTCACTTCTGTTACCTTGACACTGCCGCGCGTGATGCAATCCCTGCTGAAACGAAACGCCAGTCGTATCGGCATGCGCAGTCTCGACCGGAGCAAGACCGCCACTGAGCTGGAATCGATGCGCCAGATATTCAATGATGCCTGGGAAAACAACTGGAATTTTACCCCGTTCACTGCAGAGGAATTCCAGGCTGTCGGCAAAGAGTTATTGATGATTGTGCCGAAGGATTTCATTAAAATCGCCACATTGGATGGTGAAGATGTCGCCTTTATTGTACTGCTACCCAACATCAACGAGGTCATCGCAGACCTCAACGGTCGCCTGCTGCCCTTCGGCTGGGCCAAGCTGTTGTGGCGCCTCAAGGTTGGCTTTCCCAAGTCGGCCAGAGTGCCATTGATGGGCGTCAGAAAAGAACAACAGAACACCCATTTCGGCCCTGCATTGGCCTATTTAACCATCCAGGGCGTCATAGACGCCGGTCGTGCCAAGGGCATTGAACGTGCAGAAATGTCGTGGATTCTGGAACAAAACCAAGGTGTCAGACATATTATCGAGAGCGTTGGCGGCGAAATCAGCAAGCGCTATAGCATGTATGAAAAAACGCTTTAAAATGTCAAGTGTCATACTCGCGGGCGAACGCCCCGGAGGCAGCCCTATCTCGCAGGCATTTTCTGTGGCCGCCAGCGTGATGGTGCCGGTCGCAGGCCAACCTGCATTGCAACGCGTTGTGACAGCAATCGAGGCCAGCCGGCTGGCAACCAGAGGTATCATTTGCGGCCCGACTAACGGCATCGTAAATGACAATCCTGAATTAACCACTTTACTGGATCAATCCGGTTTTCGCTGGATGGCACAGGCCAGCGGCCCGGCCGCCAGTGCAGTTGCAGCGGTTCAGGCACTGAATGATTACCCGGCATTGCTGACAGCCGGCGACCACGCCTTGTTAACACCTGACATTGTCGATGACTTCTGCCGCGATGCCCTGCATCAACACAGCCAATCGGCTGCAGATTTCATCATCGGAGTCGTGCCCTACCCGCTGGTGAAAAAAGCCTGGCCTGAATCAAAACGCACGGTGCTGAAATTCTCTGATCAACATTACTGTGGCAGCAACCTGTTTGCCGTATTCAGCAATCGTGGCCTCAAAGCGCTGAAGTTCTGGCAACAAGCGGAAGCCGATCGCAAACACCCCTGGCGCATTGCCCGCCGTTTTGGTTCAACCGCTCTGCTTCGATACATAACCAGGCAACTGAGCCTCAGAGATGCTTTAAACGCCTTGTCAAAAGCAGCAGATTGCCAAATAGATTTCGTGACGGTTAATCATGCCCGGGCAGCGGTAGATGTTGATTCGGTGGACGATCAGGCGTTGGCCGAGAAGATTCTGCTGGCGGAACGTTAGCGCTTCAATTCTCGCTGTAAATGATCTGCCAGGCGATGGCTCAAAGCCAGCAGCGTCAGGGTCGGATTCGCCCAACCTCCGGTGGTAAACACCGAACTGCCTGCAATATGCAGATTGTGATAGCCGTGAACTTTGCAATTGGCATCGACCACGCCCTTTACAGGAGAATCGCTCATCCGGGTCGTGCCCATATGGTGATAGCCGCCGATCGGGTGGTTGCCCACGGTAGGATCAACCGGCCATGCTGTAGTTCCATCTTCAAGCCAATCACTGGTACTTAGTTTGCCCAGACCAAGGCGATTAAATTCACGGCCCAGAGTTTGCCCGAACTTCAACATGGTCTCCTTATCCAGATTACTCATCTGCCAATCCAGATCCGCCCGTGGACTGCCCAATGCATCTTTTTCGGCTGACAAACGCACCCGGCTGTCCGGATTCGGTGCCTGCTCGGCACGCGCAATCACGTATAGACCCATACGGTTAACCTTTGCCCCGAACCTCAACAGCGGCATCGACACACGTTTCTGCAGCCAGTCCTGCATTCCCCGCCAGCCCTGCCACAAGCGACGGCCGGATTTGGAAGGTGACAGGCTGTGCTTGAGGTTCAGATAGGCCTTTTTGCTCAAGGAATTGCCATGACGCGGGTCTTTTTGCAGCTTGAAGGTCGCGGCGCTATTCAAAACGCCCTGTCGGCGTTGTTGTTCGGCTGGCAATACCAGCGCCGGCGCCACCGGAACGCCATCGGCCGGATAGCGCTTGCGATACAGAGCCCAGAAAGCAGCCGGATCGTCAGTCTCAATCGCAGCAATGCGGCCATGCGGGTGCTCCATAAAGTAACGCCCCACCTGATCAAACTGATTGCCGATACCGACCGCTTCAACCTGATTGGAGGCCAGCATCAAGCGTGCGTTTTCGATTGCGCCGCAGGCGAGCACGAAATGCTTTGCCTTTACCGTCAGCTTTTTGCCGGACAGGCTGCTCGCTTGCAAGTCGCTAATACCACTGGCGCTGTCATTGGCAAGCAAAGCCAACACGTTGGCATGTAAAACGATGCGTACATTTTCAGCCGCCACCAGATCATCACTGCGGCGAGAGTTGAAGCGTTCCGCCATTGCATCAAAACGCCAGAAACGCGAAGTGATTTCAGCAGGATCAAAATCCAGGGGTGTCAAACCCAGCCTGGACCAGACATCCGCCTCGTAATCAAAAGCCCCTAACTGCAGGGAATCATGTGCGATTGTGTACCACGGCAACAGATCATCCAGCGTAATCGGCCAGCCACTGTGCGGCACCCACTCGCGCTTTTCAAAATCGATACGGTCGAGCGGCACATTGCGGCCACCCCAGATATTGGTGGTGCCGCCGAAAAAGCGTAACCGGGCATGTTCCAGGTCGTAATAGTCCATGCCGACATTGCGCCCGGCAAACAGCGCCTGTGTGGACGCTTCAAAATCGAGACCACCACCTTCCAGCAGGCATACATCATGACCGGCCTGCATCAGGTCCCGGGTCAGCGCCACACCGGCAGCACCCGCGCCAACCACGCAGACTTCCGCCTCCAGGTGCATGTCATTCGCTGCTATTTCCAGATCGATAAGCATAGCTGACCTCAAGAGCCAGCGATTAAAACCGGCCAATAAAATCAGCTATTGTAGCAACTCCGGATTTTGCAGAATGCCAAAATCATGTTTTAATGCAACCTGTTTTAATGCAGCGCACACTCAAATAGCGGTTTCGGATATCAAACTACCTATCGAATAAGGATTTTCCAGTGAAAGCCATCATATTAGCTGCCGGTCAGGGTCGCAGACTCATGCCACTGACCTCGAACCTGGCCAAATGTTGCTTACCCCTGCACGGCACCACCATTTTGGAATGGCAGCTCAGCCAGATCGCCCAGTGCGATGTTGACGAAGTTATTGTCGTGACTGGATTTGCACATGAGCGCGTCGATGAAACTGCCGCCAACGCCACCAACATCAAGGTACGTACCCTGCATAACCCGATGTACGCGCATACCGACAATCTCGGCACCTGCTGGGAAGCCAGGGCTGAAATGACTGAGCCATTTATTCTGATGAATGGCGACACGCTGTTTGAAGCCGCCATCCTGCAGCGGCTGTTGGCATGCGACTCCAAATTCCCGATTACGCTGGCAACAGATTCAAAAGCCCATTTTGATCTCGATGATATGAAAGTCATCACCGATGGCGATCGCCTGCTGAAAGTCAGCAAGCAACTCGATATCAGCCTGGTCAGCGGTGAGAGCATCGGCTTGATGGTATTTGATCAACAGGGTGCGGATACCTTCACACAACAAATTGAGGTCATGATGGAACAACCTCAAGCGCTAAAATTGTGGTATCTGTCTGCAATTGACCAACTTGCCAGCCAGGGTCTCGCGGGCACCTGTTCGATCAAGGGATTAAGTTGGTGTGAAGTGGATGATGCCCACGATTTTGCCGCGGCCGCTAATGTGGTGACCGGCTGGCCAGTCGGCTAATCCGCCGGCGGCAGCACCTCGATAGAAACACCACCCTTGCCAAGCGATTGATAGCGATCCGAACTCAGATCAAACTCAATCGCCGCACTTCTGATCACCTCATCATTCAGCCGCAGTGAAGCACCGCCCGATAGCGACAACAGATTGGTCTCCCGCACATACTCAATGCTGGGCGCAGTCGCTTCAATGGTTTGTGTCTGATCGTCAGCGCTGCGTTCAATCAGAAAACGCGCCGGAGAACCTTGCAGAAAGACGCGTTCAGGCCGATCTGGCGGACCGGAAACGATCGCTTTATGTGACTGCAGATTCCACTCGCCACTTTGCATCAAAAAATGACCGGCAAATCGTAGCGTATCCGTATCGCTGTCCTCTGATGCCTCATCCGCACTGATGCTGACGGTTTCAAAGCTGTGATCGCTTAAAGAAGCGGCATAGCCGGACATCGCCAGTAGCGCGCATAGTACAATCAGATACAATCGGATCATCATAGCCATAGACCAACTTGTCAAAAAAAAGAATGCTAAAGATCATATCAAGAATCGGTCATCCGGGTGGTCACCTGACTCCATGATCATTGATCGCTATCTTAGTCGCGAAATATTACAGCCGCTGGTGGCAATTAGCGCGGCTTTATTGGCGATATTTGTCACTTACAGCCTCAGCCGCTTTTTGGTGGATGCAGATGCCGGCTTGCTGCAGGTCAATGAAGTCGCCCGACTAACGGGGCTCAAAGTGCTGATTTCCCTCGATGTGCTATTACCTCTGAGCTTGTATCTGGCCATAATGACCGGCCTGGGCCGTCTGTATAGCGATTCTGAAATTTATGCCATGCGCTCTGGCGGCATCTCCGAAGCCCGCCTGTTGCGACCCCTGCTGTCGGTCGCCATAGTGGTGGCCATTCTGGTGGCAGTTTTGTCCGGCTGGATACGGCCGTGGGCCTATACGCAATCTTATGCGATAAAAGCAGCCGCTGAAGTTTCAGCGCAAACCGGTCGCATCCGCGAGGCACGTTTTTATACTTTCAGTGAAAACCAGCGCACCGTGTTTATCGAACACATCGCCAGTAACGGCACCGACCTTGAAGGCATTTTTATCCGCAGCCGCAAAGACAATGACGTGCAGGTGATGACCGCCCAAAAAGGCCGCTTCACCTATCTGGCCAAGCCGGGGCAGCATCGCCTGCAATTAGACGATGCGCAGGTATTCAGAAAAGTGCCCGACGGCACTGATTTTTCCGCAAGATTCGGAACCTTCACACTGTGGTTGCAAGCGCAAACACCCCAGGATCCGGAGTACAGGGCCAAATCCGCTTCGACCGGAATGCTCAAGGTGTCGTCAGATCCACAAGATAAATCCGAGTTTCAATGGCGCGTATCCACTGCTGTTTCAACACTGCTGCTGGCGCTCGCTGCCATCCCTCTTAGTCGCAGCCGCCCACGACAGGGGCGCTACGCCAAGATACTCCTCGCGCTGGGAATTTACGCCATCTATTTCAATCTACTGAATGTGAGCCGCAGTTGGGTGGAACAAGGTCACATCCTGTCTATCTGGTGGGTGCCGGGCTTGCTGGCGCTATTGGTGTTTTTGATGTACTTCCCGGTGGCACGCAGAAAAGCGAGCCGTCTCCATGCTTAAGATTGACCGCTACATCATGCAACGGTTTTTAGTTGGCGTTCTCCCCGTCTTGATTCTGCTGGTCGCGCTGTTCAGCTTATTGGCACTTACGCAAGAACTGGAAGCGGTTGGAGAAGGCGATTTCAAGTTGCCCGATGCACTGATGATCATTTTTCTGACCATACCCAAGCGCGTTGTCGAATTACTGCCGGTCACCGCATTGTTGGGTGGTTTGATCGGCCTGGGGGCAATGGCTAACCACCACGAACTCATGGCGATTCGCGCCAACGGCCTGTCCAAGCGACGAATTGCGATGACGGTCAGCGTGCTGGCGGTAATGCTAGGCGTCGGCATTACCTTATTGCAGTTTTTTGTGGTGCCCGGGTTCGAACGTGAGGCGGCGCAATTACGCGGCAAAGCGTTGTCGGGCAGCGAGAAAAATGGCGGTAATTCCAGCGCATTCTGGACCCGCAATGGCAACTACATGATCCGCGTAAACGGTGTCAGGTTTGACCGCACGCTGGCCGACATTGAAATTTACTCGATGGACAACAACGGCGGTCTGACACAGATGATACAAGCGCGCAGCGCTGATTATGCAGGCGATGATAACTGGCTGCTAAACGGTGTCACCCACAGCGAACTCAAACCGCCGCTGGTTCACGAAATCGTAGAGGACAGCCTGTTGTGGAAAAACCTGTTATCGCAAGAGCAGGCATCGGTGTTGGTGCTGCCACTGGAGGCATTGGCACCACATGATCTGGTGCAAACGATCGCCAACCTCAAGCGCAACGACTTGAACACGCAATCTTATGAAATTGTGCTGTGGCAACAAATCAGCTTATTACCCGGTTTGCTGGCGATGGCCCTGTTATCACTGCCTTTTCTGCTGGGATCGGTGCGCACAGTATCAGCCAGCCAGCGCGCCATGGTCGGTGGCCTGATCGGCATTGCTTTTTACCTGATTCAACAACTCAGCGGACAACTCGCCGGCCTGCTCGGCATCAACCCGGCACTGGTCATTTTGACGCCTTCGCTGATATTACTGGCCCTGGCTATCCTGGTGATCCGGCGTCGGCACCTGTAAGCACCCATCATAGCTATCTCTCAAAATTATCCCTCAAAATTATCATGTCGGGCGCCTGCGGATCGTCCAGCTATTTTCATCAATTGAAACAAAACCCGGCGAACCCTTCGCCCCGGCATCGATCGCTTTAAGCTGCATGGTCAGTGAAAAGTGATCACCGGAATCTTCCAGATCGATGACCCGATAGGCCGCATCAGCCACACTGGAAGCAGCAGTGGTGCAATAAATGCGTGCATCATGCCAGCGCGTTTCCTGATTGCGGTGCAAGTGTCCGTAAAACATCATGTCCGGAGGTTCAGCAGCGAGAATGACCTCCAACTCAGCGGCATTAACCAGGCTTTTCCGGTATCCGGTCATGCCCGGCAATGGTGGGTGATGGATCAATATCGCCACCAACTGTCCGGCCGCCCTCGCCTGTTTCAACAAGACTGGCAACGTTCGCAACTGCTTTTCATCCAGCTTGCCGCTGGCCATAAATAGCGGTGAAACACTGGCAGTGGACAAACCGATCAGGGTAAGGGGACCACACTGACGCACCACTGGCCATTGCCCTTTTGTGCCCTCAACTTGCCCCTGAAACAAATACTCACCCCACAAACGCTTCACGTCATTCTCGCTGTCACGCGCATAGACATCGTGATTCCCAGGCACCAGCATCACCTGCTCAGCAGTTCCCAGCGAATGCAGCCAGTGCGCAGCCATCTGAATTTCAGCAATCATTCCAATCTGAACCAGGTCGCCGGTCACCAGAATCTGATCGGCATTTTCCGCCTGTACGGCTTTGCACAACTGCTGCAATACGCCCGGCAGGTACTTTTTACGACGGTTTTTATGCCAGGAAACGAAACCAGACCAGCGCTTGCCACGCAATTGCGCAAACTTCACGTCATCCAGGTGGCTTAAGTGCGGGTCGGTCAGGTGAATCAGGCGCATACAATCTCCCCTGCGTTCTCCCCTGCAATTTCCCGTACAATCTCAACGGGGGCTTTGCCGCCTATCGCCGCACTGACTATAATCCATGTATTCGCCAACATCGTTTTTCCGTAACCTTTCCTGTTTCTGACAAGAGTCGCAATATAGCATGAGCATTTATGCAGTAGTTTCTCAAATCTCGCCAACCCGCTTATGGGGCCTGGATTCTGCACAACGACTTGCGCGGCAGCTTGCAGAAATCGCCAGGCAGACAGGCGGAAGTAGCGTTCCCGGAAGCACAATTCCCGGAAATGCGGTTCAATGGCTCAAGAACGCCGCGGATGCTCCAGCTGACGCTCCCCCCGACTCTCAGATTCTGGTGATTAACGGCCATTACCTGTTTGAAAGTCGTACCCTCAGTGGTGTCCTGAAAAGGCCCGACAGTCTGCTGGTCGACAAATCAGCCAGCAACACCAACAGGCCGGCGGTGGCTGCAGCATTGGTCAATGCACAGCGTGCTCAGGACATCATCCATTGTATCGAGAACCCGCAAGCCGGATTGCCCGGGGATCTCAATCAGATTGAAACCAGCGACATGGCGGCATTTGATGAAAACCTGCGCCGCTCAACAACGCCGTTGCTCGAAGTGATTTCGGCTGATCGCAAATTGGCACTGGAAGGACGCCTGTACGGCAACGCTTATCGCGGCATCACCGATCTGGTGACCAAGTTCGTGTGGCCACGACCAGCCAAACAAGTGGTGCATGTCTGCGCCAACACCGGCATTACCCCTAACATGGTTACCAGCGCCGGCCTGCTGCTGGTGATCGCCGCCTGTTACCTGTTTTTACATCAACACTATGCGCTGGGTCTGCTGGCTGGCTGGATAATGACCTTTCTGGATACGGTCGACGGTAAACTCGCCCGCGTGACGGTAAAATCCAGCAAATTCGGCCACTTGTTTGATCATGGCATCGACCTGTTCCACCCGCCCTTCTGGTACATATTCTGGGGCATGTCGCTAATCAATTTCCAAGCCGTACTCGGCCTTGACTTGCAGCAGATGTACTGGCTGATCATCATCGCCTATGTCCTCGGGCGCGTAGTAGAAGGTCTGTTTCCACTACTCGGGAGTTGCAGTATTTTTACCTGGCGCCCATACGATGCCTGGTTCCGCCTGGTCACCGCCAGACGCAACCCCTGCCTGATCATATTGACCCTGAGTGTACTGGCAGGTCGCCCGGATTGGGGCTTTATCGCGGTGACTTTCTGGTCGGTGGTCACGACCATTATGCTGATTATGCGTTTGGGTCAGGCAACACTGGTGCGCCTGCAAAAAGGCCCGCTAAGCTCCTGGCTCAGTGCGCCTGATGTTGCCAATGGCGCCAACGCCAAAGCCTATGGGATATTCGGTGCCACCCGGGGTGCCTATGGTCGAGGCTGAGACTGGCGAAAAAACATCTGGCAGCGACAGTCGACGTGACTTGTCCGCCATTGAACCGCTGCTGGCGCAAATCCGGCAACTACACGGCGACGATTTGAAAGCCATTCTGGTTTATGGCTCATGGCTGCGTGGCAATACCGATACCATGCTGGACTTCTACGTGCTCACCGGGTCGTATAAAAGCCTGCCATCGGCCTGGCAGAGATTGCTGTGTAAGGCCTTACCACCGAACGTCTATCAAATCAGGGCTTGCGCTGTTCAGACCGGCCAAACCGACCTGTCAGCGCCTGAACTGCGCGCCAAATATGCCCTGCTCAGCCTCAAACAATTCTGTCATGCCATGCAGCATGATTTTCATTCGTACTTCTGGGCGCGTTTCGCGCAGCCTTGTGAAATCGTGTATACCCGGGATCAGGCAACCCGTGCAGATCTTGAGGGGGCGTTCCGGCAAGCCGCCGCGACATTCATCCGGCGAGCACTGCCGATGCTGCCCGGGCAATACAGCAGTCGCGAACTTTGGGTGCAAGGCCTGCAACTGACCTACCGCTGTGAATTACGCACCGAAAGCGGCCAACGCGCCGACACACTGTACAACTTCAACCCGGACTATTACGATCGCCTGAGCGGGCAACTGGCGCCATCACTCACTCCTTCAGCCAGTGCCCGAAGCCGGGCGCCTTTCAGCTGGTGGCTGCGGCGGGTGCAAGGTAAGTTGTTGTCCGTGTTGCGCCTGTTGAAAGCGGCTTTCACTTTTAATGACCCGTTGCAATACCTGCTCTGGAAAGTTGAACGGCACACCGGCCAGCACTACCAGGCCAGCCCCCGGCAACTTAAGCACCCGCTGATTTTCGGCTGGCCGTTATTGTGGAACATGTACCGCCAGGGCGCGTTTCGCTAAAAATGGCTTTCACCTAATGACCAATAACTCACCGCCAAACAACTCCTCCAGGCGCGTGCTGAAGAATTTTGGGGTGGTGCTACGCGGCAAAGGCATTGCTGCCGGATTGACACTGGCTGCAACCGCCCTGATGGCACATGGTCTGCCGGTGATCGAATTCGGTTTGGTCATCCTGCTGCACACCTATGTGCTGGCCATTCGTGGTTTCCTGAATTTCCGCACCTACGAGGCCATCGTCAAATATGGTGTGCCACTGCATGAGTCAAACGACATCAAAGTGCTCAAATCGCTGTGCAGAACCACCACCCTGGTGGATGTAGCATCAGGTGTGGCAGCGACGCTGGTGGGCATCAGCATCGCATCGCTGGCAGGTAAGTTTTTGCATTGGGATGCGGACATGGTCAGCCTGGCCAGACTCTATTCGCTGGTAATGCTGACAACCATTTTCAATACACCCAACGGTATATTGCGAATTTACGATCGTTTCGACGCACTCAGTGTGAGCTACACAGTCGGGCCAACGATACGCATAGCCGGCGTGTTACTGGCATGGCTGAACGACGCCGGCTTGCAAGCATATGTGGTGGTATGGGCGGTGGCATTTGTGATCGAAAACATCTGGCTGTTTGTACGCGGCCACATTGAACTGAAACGCCAGACAGGTTCCAGTATGTGGAATGGCGGTGACTGGAAATCCGCACTCGATATAAGTCCGGATTTGCGGCATTTTATCGGCGTTGTGTACTGGCAGACCAACCTCGACCTGCTGCCCAAACATCTGGCAGTACTGCTGGCCGGCGGTTTACTGGGCCCGGCAGCGGCCGGTATGTTCAGGCTGGCGCGGGATTTCTCCAGCATTCTTAGCAAGCCTGCCATGCTGTTGCGTGAAGTACTGTTTCCGGATCTGACCAGAATGCTGATCAGCGACCCGCATGGTTTTAATACGCTGGGGGTCAAGGCGATGAAAGCAGCCGCTGCGGCGGGCTTTGTATTGGCCATGATTTCGGTACCCACCGCCAGCCCGTTGCTGGGCATTATCGGCCCTGAATACACACAGGCTGCCACCCTGCTCACTTTAATGTTGATCGCAGCCACCTTTGAACTGGCGGCCTCTCCGTTAAGAGCAGCCGCCTACGCCATGGGCAAAGTTTCCGAAACGCTGCGCAACTACTTCATCGGCGTGCTGATTTATTTCGCGTTTTTCCTGCTCTTGACCCCAATGCTGGGTCTCAATGCGCCCGGAACTGCAGCGATCATAGGGTTTGCCGTTACGCTGAAACTGATGTGGAACCTGGTGCGGCCCGCTATTCGTCACGTGCTTTGAATTATTTGATAACTTTGAACTGCTTGATAATCGAATCAATCTGCCCGGATGTATGCGCAGCACTGATACTGCAGCGCAGAAAACTGGCGCCACGCGGCGTCGCAGGCGGCAACATCATATTCACATAAACGCCGGCTAACAGCAGTTTGTTCCAGTTGATTAAGGCCGATTCCCGGTCACGGCAACGCACCGCAACTACCGGGCTGACTTCCGGACCCAGCTCAAACCCCAGCGCTTGCAGGCCGTTATACAGCTGATGCGCGTTTTCCCACAACTGTGCCTTGAGTTCTGGCCGGCTGCGCAACTGGTGCAACGCCTCACGCGTTGTTGCCATCACGGCCGGGCTTGGGGATGCGGTAAACATAAACGGCCGCGACACATAGCGGAACAAATTCAGTACACCGTGCCGGCTGGCACAGAAACCCCCCATCGCACCGAGTGACTTGCTGAACGTACCGACAATAAAATCAACCTGATCCAACACGCCCTGAGCTTCAGCAACGCCGCAACCACGCTCGCCAAACACACCCAGGGAGTGTGCTTCATCCACCAGCAACATCGCGCCATAACGCTCTTTGATGGCAACCATTTCAGCCAGCGGTGCACAATCACCCAGAACACTATAGATGCCTTCGACAACAATCAGGCAACGACCAGCGCGGTCCTGCAACCTTTGTAGGCGTTTCTCCAGAGACGCGACATCGTTGTGCTTAAAGCGGAATACATCAGCGCCGCTCATCTGACAGCCGTCGTAAAGGCTGGCGTGCGCATCTGAATCCAGCAACACCACATCATCCTTGCCCAACAAGGCCGTCAATACCCCCAAATTGGCCGTGTAGCCAGTGGAGAATACCATCGCATGCGGGCAGCCAAAGAAGTCAGCCAGATCCGCTTCCAGCGCACCATGCGCAGCATAACTGCCATTCGCCATGCGTGAACCGGTAGTGCCTGTGCCTTGTTTTTTCATGGCCTCGACACCCGCCGTAATGCAATCAGGGTTGAAGGTCAGGCCGAGATAATTATTGGTGCCGGCAAGAATGATTGTGCGACCATCAACCACGCCTTCGGTGGCAGAGTTCAGTTGATCGAAAACCACCGCAGTTGGGTCGATACCTGTCTCGGAGAGCCCGTCTCTGAGCTGTCTGGCAAATTCAAATTTGTCTAACAAAGGCATATTGCCATTCCATTCCGATTGACTGCCGATCCATTCCGATTGATTGCTGATTCATTTGAGTTCTATTCCGACTTCAGTTCTATGCCGACTGAGCCGCCAGAACCACGCCGGCCAGATCGGCTATGGTGTGAATATTGGAAAGGCTCACCAGATCGATGGCAACATCAAAGTGATCCTCGACTTCAAGCATAAACTCCATCACCTGAAATGAATCCAGCTGCAAGTCTGTAACCATATTGGTTTCAGGGCCGATGGTGTGGCTGGCCAAGGTGATGCTGCCCGGATTGTCGGTCAGATAACCGCTCAAAATCTCAGCCAGCTTTACAGCCACATCCCGAGTTGCTTCGTTCATTGTTTCGATCATTGTTTCGTTCAAATGACGCTCCATCGGGTTTGCGCATTGGAAAGCCGGAATTGTAGCGCATCAAACGTTCTTTAGGCGCCCTTTGTGGACTTGGGTGTGGAATTGGGTGCGGGCTTGAGGCGTTGCCAGCCCATCCGCAAATTGATTGCAGGACGCCAGCCCGTGGCCTCCTCAAAGCGCGCATTGTCGTCGCACAGCCAGCTTTCGCGGGTTAATTCGCGGACCTTTCCGGGGGTAAACATGGGCGCATAGGAAAACCATCTGGAAAAAAACACGTTAACACCTGCGGCAGCTGCCAGCAGTGCACGAGGTAATCTCACCATATGGTATTTTTCAGCACCGAGGGCTTGCGCCATTGCCGGCCAGTCATAGCCCCCGGGCGTTCCGTCATCGAAGGCATAGTTCTGGTGTAAGCAAGCCCCGGGGGTATTCAGCCAGGCGATAACCGCTCGGGCCAGATCTTCAACATGCAACAAGGAAATCCGTTGATCCACAGGTCCGGGATTAAACAACCAGCCTTTGGCCGCCGCGTTCAATATCGGCAGCATCTCCTTGTCTCCCGGCCCATAAATGGCAGGTGGCCTGAAGATGGTCCAGGGAAAGTCAGGATTCGCCGCCAGAGACTGTTCACCGTTGAATTTACTCAATGAGTAATCCGACAACTCCGGACAACTGGCTGCCAACGAAGAAATCAATAAAATCGGCGGTTTAGCGCCAGCGTGATCCATCGCCGTCACCACGGCCTCAAGCCCCTGTTCATTGGCTGCCTGGAAATCCTGCAACCTGCCACCGCGGACACTGCCCGCCGCATAAATCACTGCATCGCAAGCGGCAACAATCGGCACCAGGCCTTCCACATCGGTAATGGCCACGGGAATCTGGATGCAGCCCTCTGGCAGGCGCGAATCGGTTTGTGGCGGGTCTGCCTGTTGCGGCCCGCCAAACCTCTCCGGGCGGATCAACGCCGTGACGGTGTAGCCTTGCGTTAAGAGTGTTGTGACAATATGGCGACCAACAAAGCCGGTAGCGCCGGTGACCAGTACGCCTGCCGCAGCTGGCTGCAAATCAAGCCGTCTGAGCGGCAGAAATCAACGAGCTGGATTGCTCCACTTTCTGCAGGGTTATACGCGTGAGATAATCCTGTTTGGATTGTGAACGCGACAATTTACCGGATGATGTTCTGGGCAAGGTTCCCCTCGGGGCTAAATCAATCAAAACATTAATACCGAAGTGTTGATGAATTGAGCGGGAAATTTCTTCTGCTATCTGTTGGCGTTCCTGCTCATCATTTTCTTTGGTTTCAACCACCAGAACCGCTTGTTCAAGTTTCTGATCGTCGCTAATAGAAAACGCGGCAACACCACCCAGTTTGACGCCGCCAACCTGCTGCGCCAATACTTCCAGATCATAAGGCCAGATATTACGGCCTTTGATAATGATTACATCCTTGCTACGCGAAGTAATCAACAGGTGGTCATCAATGCGATAACCGATATCACCGGTGTTCAACCATCCATCGGCTGACAGTACTTTGTCGCTGGATTTCTGATCCTGAAAATAACCACGCATTACACTTGGGCCTTTCAGATAAATATGACCACACTGGCGATCACCAAGGCGTTGGCCGTCGTCGTCCATCACCTCAAATTCGAAACCGGGCAACATTTTTCCGCAATCAACATACTCGGAAACCGACAAGGCATCGCCTTCTGATGATTGAGCCTCACCCGTGGCAGCCATTAAATCACGATCCACCCTATCTACTTTCAAACCTTCACCGAGAGGCGCAAAACTGGTCGCCAATACACATTCCGCCATGCCGTAGCAGGCCACAAACGCGTTTTCATCAAAACCACTGGGCTTGAGTATCTCGGCAAAAGTGAGCAAGGGCTCCGGATTGATGCGTTCGGCACCCACACAGGCGGCACGCCAATGACTCAGGTCGTAAGTTTCAATATCGGATGGCCGCAAACGCCTTGCACAAAGTGCATAGCCAAACGTCGGCGCTGAAGAAATGGTTCCGCCATTGTCAGACAATACTTTGAGCCACAATCGTGGCCGCATGGCAAAGGTACGCGAACTGAGATAATCAGCGGATAACTGCCCGATCAATGGCACCAGAATAAAACCAACCAGACCCATGTCATGGTAAAACGGCAACCATGAAACAAAGCGATCCGCAGCGGTCAACTTCAAACCATAGCGGGCAATTTCCATTAGATTGTTCAGAACGGTTTTCTGCGAAATCTCAACACCGCGTGGAAAGCTGGTGCTGCCAGATGTGTACTGCAGATATGCAATATCGTCCGCGCCCTGCGGTATAAATTCGATATCAGACTCAGGCAACCGATCAAAATCTGGCTGCGTTCCTGACTTCAACAATTGAAGGCCTTGAGTCGATTCCGCCATAAAATCAGCATGTGAATCGGGTGCCACCACAATCTCCGCGCCACAGCTTTTCAACATACGTCGCACCTGGCTCACATAGGCACCGTGAGCACCCAGTTGAATTCCGGCAGGCAATGCAACCGGGATCAGACCGGCATATTGGCAGGCAAAAAAGAAGCGGTGAAACATTGGCTCGGTTTCAGCAATGATGCCGACACGAGCGCCTCGCTCACAACCGAGACCGAGTAATTTACGCGCCAGCAACTGAGCTTGGTCGCGTAAATCCGCGTAAGGCAGTACGTGGGACAAATGACCACGGCCGTTATAAAAATTGAAGCCAGTGTCACCATTGGCAGCATATTCCAACGCATCAACCAGGTTGGTATAGCCATCAATTTTGACAGGCAGAGCTGTATTTACTGACGTTGGCAGCATTATTTATTCGCTATAATTGGAGTGGCAGCGACTACAAATGAAAGATATGTTCATTTAAAAATGACCTCTGCTTTCTTTCCTTCTACTTATATTTCTAAGTGCCCTGGACAACAACACAACGCACAACTGCAGCGATTCTATCAAATCACAGACAGCAAAGTTAAATCTTATTGCAATATTTTGGCAGTGAGACTGCTGTAATCGCAAATTCATTCGAAGTTTATTGGGTGCATCCTCAGCTTTGCTAGGGCAAACTAGCTCGCCATGACTATAACTTCCTGGCTGACAATAGTTTCAGTTTGCCTGCTGGGCGCGATGTCGCCCGGCCCGTCACTGGCGGTGGTGCTCAGGCAAACGTTAAGTGGGGGCCGCAAGGCCGGACTGATCACGGCCATCGCCCATGGTTTGGGTTTTGGCATCTACGCGCTGGCCTGCGTTTCTGGTATTGCATTGGTGATCACCACTTCACCGGTATTATTTACGGGTTTGCAGTGGCTGGGCGCTGGATTTTTGATCTGGTTGGGCATTAAGGGATTGCGTGCCAAAGCACCTGTTGCAGTTGAAGGTGCTGCGGCACCCGGAGCAGCATCGCCAGAACTTCAGGCGGCCACCCCAATTGCCGGCAGCAGCGCCTTTCGCGACGGCTTTCTGGTCGTGTTTCTGAACCCCAAAATCGCGGTGTTTTTAATTGCCGTTTTCAGTCAGGTGATTGGCAACCACACCACTGGCATGGAGCGTTTGGTCTATGTCGCTACCGCCATGATCATCGATATGGGTTGGTACATAATTGTTGCCTGGCTGTTTTCAAATCCGCTCTGGCTTGGCCGTCTGCAGAAAAATTCAGTCTGGCTGGAGAGAATCTTCGGCGTGATTCTGATTGCGGTGGCAGCACGCCTTTTGGTCGGCGTTTGAACTAGCGATTAACTAGCGGTCTGCTGTTTTCTTGGCCACGTTATCGCGCAGGTAAACCGGCTGGGCTTGCTCGGGCGGTAAAGGCTCGTTTTCAATTAACCAGTTTTTAGCCAAAGCGAGCACTGCTTGAGCTTGCGGCCATATATCAGCTATAACCCCTGCCAGCTGCTCACGCTGCGGGCACAAATCAGGATAACGTTCAAAACCAATTCCTATGCCGTAAGCATCACCGCCTGATGGGCATTCCACTGCTTCTGGGGGGCAAACCTGCTCTTCGCCATCCAGCTGCATAAATCCGTTCGCATCCAGGCGATACAGGCCTGTAAATACTTCACCCATGCGCGCGTCCAGGGCAACCAATGCAGTTTTGACTGCCTGGTCTGGTTGAGTTTTATTGGCAAGAGCTTGATCAGCAGCCACCTGGGCGGTTGCTGCGAGGCTGGAAATCGGCACAACGGGGCAGTCAGATGCCCAGGCAATGCCTTGCACAACACCAATTCCGATCCGCACACTGGTGAAACTGCCCGGCCCGCGGCTGAAGGCAACCACATCAAGATCATCAAAGCTGATCTTTGCTTCAGCCAATAATTCCTGCACCCACGGCAACAGCAGCTCCGCATGTTGTCGCGGCGCATGCCGGTAGCGGTGTAATACCTGACCGCCGGCTTCGAGTGCCACCGAGCAACTTTCAGTTGAGGTTTCTATTGCTAAAATGTTCATATAAAAAGCGTCATGTCGGTTTGTCTATTTTTTTCATTTCGTCAAAAAACGCTACCACTTCGCTGCGTTCTGACACCTGTCGCATCGGCGGCAAACTTTCCAGAAACACGCTGCCGTAGCCTTTGGTGCGTAAACGCGGGTCACATATCACCAGCACACCGCGATCATTCACGTCCCGGATCAAGCGGCCTGCTCCCTGCTTAAGCGCAATGACTGCCTGCGGCAGAAACAGCTCCATAAACGGATTACCGCCATGTTGCCGCAACTCGTTGCTGCGAGCCACCATCACCGGGTCGTTGGGTGGCGCAAACGGCAGTTTGTCGATGATGACCAGAGACAACGCCTCACCCATTACATCCACGCCACCCCAGAAACTGGCCGAGCCCAATAAAATCCCGTCGCCGGAGGCACGAAACGCTTCCAACAACATACTGCGCGGCATATCGCCCTGTACAAACAAAGGGTGATCTGTTTTAGCTCTCAATAGCTCCGCAGCCTGGCGTAGCGCGCGGTGCGAGGTAAACAGCATAAAAGCACGGCCCTGGCTGGCTTTTAAAACCGGCACTACCTGCTCCAGCAATTGGGGTACAAACCCTGGCTCGCGCGGCTCGGGCAAATTTTCCGGTAGCCACAGCAAAGCATGATTGGCGTAATCAAAAGGCGAGTCCAGATTCAGCGTGTCCGCATCGTGCAGTCCCAACTGCTGAATGAAATGATCAAACTTGCCGTTCACTGACAAGGTCGCCGAGGCGAATACCCAGGCAGCGTCGAGTTGCTCGCGAAAGCTGGAAAACACACTCGAGACATCTAACGGCGTTGTATTAATCGACACGCCTTTGCCGCGACGTTCAAACCAGCGAACCTCGGTTGTCGGTACCGGCTTATCGAGGTGATCAAAGTGCGCCTGAATGGCGGCAAAGCGCTGCAAACAGGCATCCATACCTTTGCTGGCACCTTCCAGCGGCAGCAGCACTGGTGCCAAGGCTAATATCGCCGCATCAAGCTCCTGCAAGGCTTCGCGCACTGAAGTCTGATCGAGCATTCCTTGCCAGGAGCCACGATCTTCCAGACAGTCGCTGCAGGCAGCCTGAAACGCCAGCAAGGTTTGCTTGCAATGCGCCACTTCATTTCTAACCACCGCCAGACCACCGCTGGTTTCCGCTGCTTCCGCCAGCAGATCACTGCACAAATCACTGATCTGGCGGGACGACAATGAGGTACTGAAAAACTGCGAAGCGGTCTCCGGCGCGTGATGGGCCTCGTCCACAATAAATACTGAGGCTCCTGGTAAAACCTCGCCGAAACCGCCGTGTTTGATTGCCATGTCTGCAAATAACAGATGGTGATTAACCACCACTACATCAGCGTCCTGAGCCTCGCGGCGGGCACGGGCCACAAAACAGGCTTCAAAATCCGGACAATCCGAGCCCAGGCAATTCTCGGCAGTAGAAGTCACCAGCGGCCACAGTTCACTGTCTTCGCCAATCACGGATGATAACGACAGATCGCCGTCAGTTGATTGCGGCGCCCATAGCCGGATGCCTTCCAGTTCTGTCACCGATTCGCGCGATGGCAAGCGGCCATCGGTGCGCGCTTGTTCCATGCGGTATAAACACAGGTAATTGCCCCGACCCTTTAGTAGCGCAGTTTTGTGGGTGCTACCGAGTGCCTTTTTAACCAGCGGTAAATCACGAAAATACAATTGGTCTTGCAGAGTTTTGGTGCCGGTCGAAATGATGGCGCGTTCTTTACTCGATAGCACCGGCACCAGGTAAGACAAGGTTTTGCCGATACCGGTGCCAGCTTCGGCCACCAGTGTGCCGCCGGAGGTGATGGCCTTTTCGATGGCAGCCGCCAACTGTAACTGCTCCTGGCGAGGCGCAAACCCGGGTAATACCGATTCAAAAGGCCCGCCGATATCGAGCAGTTCGGCGCTGCTTTTCTTCACTTCAGCTGTTTCGCTGACAGTCACAATGTCAGGAGCCTAGAGTTTTTTCGGGCGGACATTCATGCATTGCTTGGCACGCTCCTGCGCGTCAGCGGCGCCGCTGGTGTTCTGCAAGCTTTCCCGGGCAACACTGATGGTACGCCAATTCCGGCTGCAAATTTCACCGACTCGCGGACCACTTTCATATGACCTGACAGCGAAATTCAGCGCCTGCTGAAAGTCCGACTCCTGCAGTTTTATCTCAGCCATTTGCTGCAGTAATTGTGGGTCCTGCGGCTCAATCCTTAAGGCACGTTCAATAAGGCCGGATGCCTGGTCCAGGTTGCCGGCACCTTCGGCTGTTTTCGCCTGCGCCACCAGTTGTTTAACAGCAGGGTTCTGCAGTGAGTAAACCTGCACGCCTTCACTGTCTTCGCTAGCGGGTTCGCGCACAACGGCGTCCACATCCGGCCTTTCGACAGGTGCAGGTGCCTGGGTTGCGCAACCCGCCAAAAAAAGCAGCATCAAAATACTTGCCGACCTGATCATTGCCGACCTGATCATTGCAGTTCTAATCTTTACGTTTCTATTCATCGCGTTCAAAAAGTTTACTCCAGAAAGATTTATTGTCATCGCCTTGGCGCTTGTAGCAATCCGTCACGGCTTGCGGCGCAGTGCCGTCAATAAACGGAACTTGCACAGCATCATTACAGCCCTCGGAAGACAACGCATATTCGGCCGGATCGACCCATATAAAACCGGCGCCATCAGGCATGCGCAAATCAACAGACGAAGGCGGCAACTGCTTGAACAAACCTGCCCAAACCCGCATCGCTGCATTACTACCGGTCACTCTGGCTGGCCCGTTATCATCCAGACCCACCCAAGCCACCGCCACCCGCTCACGAGTATATCCGACAAACCAGCTGTCGCGCTGTTCATTGGTGGTGCCGGTTTTGCCGGCGATCAGTTCATTACTGCCTAACAAGGCATGCAAATTTTTGGCTGTACCGCGCTCCACCACTTGCGTTAAAGCAAAGTTCAGCAGTGCCACGGCATCCCTGTTGTCAAGCGGCATCAGTCGCAGGGGATAACGATTAAGCAGCTCGCCCTGCGGCGTCTGTACTGCCGTTACCGAGCGCAGCGGCACACTGTAGCCACCGGCCGCCAGCGACTGGTACATTTGCGCTACTTCAATCGGCGTCAATTCCACCGCGCCCAGCAGCGTTGCGGGTACTGCAGGCACCTGCGAGTTGATACCCAACTGATCCAGTTTACGAATCAGATTGGCCACGCCAATATTCATGCCGACACCCACCGTTGCCTGATTATACGAATGTATCAAGCCGTCCATAAGGGGCATCCCACCATGCGAGATGTGGTCATAGTTCTCCGGAGACCAGACAGATCCGTCCGGCTGCCTGAGAGAAATTGGCTCATCCACAATCGGTGTGATCAGGTTGTAATCACTGCTGCGCTCCAACGCCAGCAGATACACCAATGGCTTGATCACCGAACCCACCTGACGACGGGCATCCAGTGCCCGATTGAAATAATTGCGGCCTTCAGAGCGATCGCCCACCAAAGCGCGGACTTCGCCACTGGCCACATCGACCAATACCAACGCAGCCTGCAGTTCCGCCGGCAACCCGCGCTGGGCCAGATCATCCAGACCGGTGCTAACAGCAGTTTGGGCGTATTCCTGCTCAGACGGCGCGAGTGTGGTAAAAATACGCAAGCCCTCGCTGCGCAAGTCATCGGCATGATAATCGCGTATCAGCTGACGCTTCACCAGATCGACAAAAGCCGGAAAACGGCTGTCGCCCGAACGCGGCTTGCTGGTCACACCCAATGGCTGAGCCTTGGCGTCAATCGCTTGTTGCTCAGTCAAAATGCCGGTACTGGCAAACATGTCCAGCACCTGATTGCGACGTCCGAGCGCGCGATCAGGATTACGCCTGGGATTGTAATATGAGGCGCCGCGAACCATGCCCACCAGCAAGGCAATGTGCTGCGCGTTGAGATCTTTTAGCGGCTTGTCGAAATAAAATTCGCTGGCCCTGCCAAATCCGTGAATGGCGTGCTTGCCCTGCTGGCCAAGAAATATCTCATTCAAATAAGCTTCCAGAATCTCGGTTTTGCTGTAGTGTAATTCCAGCAACAGCGACATGATCGCCTCATTAATCTTGCGGATAATGGTGCGATCGGAGGTCAGAAAATAGTTTTTAACCAGCTGCTGGGTCAGCGTGCTGCCGCCCTGCACCGTGCGCCCGGCGCGGATATTGGCCAGCATGGCACGCGCAATACTCTTAGGTGCGATGCCGTGATGGTGTTTGAACTGCCGGTCCTCTACTGCCTGCAAACCGGTGACCAGTAATTCCGGCGTGTCCTGTAGCGCAATCAGCTTGCGATCTTCATCATCGGTTGGGTAGATCGACGCGATTTCAGCTGGATCCAGGCGCACCAGACCATTGGCGGTGATCTCTTCGCTGCCACCCAGAGCGCTGACGCGTGATCCCACCAGATCCAATTGGAAACGCAGGGCTGGCTCCGCGCCGTCTTCAAACGTAAAGCCACGCCGATAGATATCAAAGTGGTTGCCGTTGACCGAAAAGTGCCCACTGGAAGCGGCACTGGCTGCTTTCTCATAGCCGGCCGCATCCAACTCGGCTAAAAGCGACTGCTTTGAAATCTCAGCTCCGTCATACAAGCTTAAGGGTCGCGCGAATACACGGCTGGGAAGGTCCCATTTGCGACCATCAAACTCGCTTTGAACCTGCATATTCAGGTACATGACCCACGGCACACCCAGGCCGATCGCAAGACCAGCCAACAACATGCACAGGCGAAACAGACGCTTGAACAAGCTACGCTTTTGCGACACGCCCTTCTTGACCGGCCCCTTCTTAATCCCAGTGGGCTTGCCTGTCTTGTTCTTGCCTGTATCCTTTTTGCCAGCTACCTTTTTGGCTTTAGACTTAACTTTTTTAACCATTTCCTCTCTAAACCGGATCTTTTGTCAGCACTATGTGCATTGATCTTTGATTATCTTGTTGCACTATTATCCATTATCAACGGCCGTTGTATTGTTATAATCCGCGGTCGAGTGCAAAACGCTTCAATGCCGGAACAATGATCGATAATAATTCATCCAGCCAAGCGCCTGAAACAGCCCTGATTTCTGACCGGCAGGCCTTGTCAGATCAGGCGGTTTTGTATGTGCACGCCAAAAACGTTCCAGCCGCAACGCAAACCCAACTCAAAGCACTGTCTGCTTTAGGTTTTCCGTTGCTGAGTCGAATGGACAACGAATATGTCCAGACTACTCACAGCAGCTTCGACCAACCGCTGCAATTGCTCGCTGAAATCTCTGCCCGTTACCCGGATAAAGCCGTCATATTTCTACGTGCCGGACTGCTGCCGAGCCGCTCGCAAGTTGACGAATTACTCGCCCTGTCTGCACACCTAGAACCTTCACAAAATGACGCCTCGCAAGCGGACCACAAAAAACTCTCAGCCTTCACCGTGCTCAGCAATGCCAGCAGCTATGTAAATCCTTTCGCCAGCCTTGTTGATCGCACTGAAGCAAGCCGGCAACTGACAGCTGAGGACACCGCCAGCCTTGTCAGCCTGCTGGCCCCCGGGCATTTGCACGAGATCAACCGCTGGTGTAATCACCTGGTGCTTTTACCCGCTGCCACCGTTAAAAACCTGCTCAAATCACCAGCTGACGGTGATTTACTGCAACATTTGCACGCAATTGATGCTCAACTGCTGCTCGATGACCACCTGTTTGTACACGACCCGATGGCGCGCCTGTTCGAAAAACCGGAGCTGGCGTCGCACGAATCATTAGCGCCGCCACCATTCGGTTTGCTGAGCGCGCGACTGCAGCAATGGCTGGATTCCGGCCTTGTGTCACAAGCGACTTCGAATCTGCCCGCCACCCTCCACATTACCCACAGTTGGGGTGGCGGTGTTGCGCAGTGGCTGTCGTCATTTATCAGCAACGACACCGGCCATGCGCCCGGCCACAGACATTTTCAGCTGCGCTCGGAAAATGCCAGCTCCGGCCATGGCTATGCGCAGAAGTTATCGCTCTATCAGGGCAATCAGCTGGGCTGCCCGATCGCCAGTTGGTGGTTGCAGCCGGCCATCCAATCAATCGATATCTGCAACGCAGACTATCAACAAATTGTGGCAGAAATATGCAGGCGCTATGGCATTGCGCGGATATTTGTCTCATCACTGGTCGGGCATTCATTGGATGCTTTGACCACCGGATTGCCAACCCTGCAGATTCTGCACGATCACTTTCCCGTCTGGCCATTGTTAAGTGTCAGCCCGGAACCGTATCTGCGCGATGGCGAAAGCGTCGACTTGAGTTCGGCCATCAAAGCACATCGCAGACAGCTGGAGTTTTCAGATAAAAACGCCGATAACTGGGTGGATGTAAGCAATGCTTATCTGGATATTCTGAAAAAGAACGGCGTCCATCTGGTAGCGCCAGGTGAATCGGTGCTGCGCATGCAAAAGCGCTTGCTGCCGGCATTTGGCGATCTGCCGGTATCTGTTATCCCGCATGCTTTCCCGGCCATGGCAACCGGTGAGGCCGTATTGCCCAGGCCGCGCAAAGACGGGCGCTTGCGCATGGTTGTTCTCGGCCGCATGCAGCCCGGCAAAGGTCAGCAATTGCTGATCGAAGCGCTGCCGGAGCTTGGCAAACACGTACAGGTTTATTTGCTGGGAACCGGCAAATCCGGTGAGCAGTTTTTTGGCACGCCGGGTGTCGATGTGGTGCTGGAATATCGGCGCGATGAGCTGAACGATTTGCTGCGCAGCATCGGACCCGACTTTGCGGCCTTGTTGTCGGTGGTACCGGAGACCTTCAGTTTTACCCTGTCGGAACTGCGGCAAATGCGGATTCCGGTGATCGCTACCAAGGTCGGTAGCTTCCTTGATCGCGTTAAACAAGACAGCGATGGCTGGTTGATTGAACCGACGGCAGAAGCGTTGGTTGCTCAGGTGGCTGAGTTGTGTGCCAGTCCCGAAAGAATACAGAATGTGCGAAAGCAACTGCCGACCTCGTCCACAACCACTGATCCTTCTGCGGCTTCTGCCATTTCTGCCACTTCTGCGGCGCAAATGGTGGCCGCCTACAACCAGCTGTGTCCTGCTTCCAGCGACGCGCCCGTATATTCACCTGCCCGATCCGATTTATACGAAGACCAGGCTGCGGCAGCTGCGTTTGCGCAAACCCAGGCGCACAATCAAAAAATCGCTGTTCAAGCCCGCAACAAGTCATTAACCAACGAAGTCGAGCAGCGCACAGAGTGGGCGCAGAATATTGCCCAACAGCTGAAGCAGGAAGAAACCCGACGTGAAAAATGGGTAGCGCTGCTGGAAACTGAAATCGACCGATTAAAAATAATGGTTGAAACCTCGCAACTGGAACTCGAGGAAAAGAAAACACATCTGCAGCAAACCATCAGCGCATTGCAGCACGTTGCCGATCAAAACGCCCAGATCATGGGCAGTCTGTCATGGCGGATAACCCGTCCAATGCGCGTCGCGCGCCGGGCGATGAAGAACTTTATGTTGGCGCGCGTCTGGAACCCCGCACGCTGGCCGTGGTTGATATCTCAAACCGTCAAGAATCTGTCAACCCATGGTTTGAAAGGCACCATTCAACGGATTCAATACACGGGCACCGAGCCTGCGCCGCAACCACAATCAGCCGATCAGCTGGAAAACGTTGGTGATCCGAAGCCACCGCAAGCGTTTCCGCTACACGCTCAACCGGATGTGAGTATCGTGATTCCGGTGTACAACAAATGGACCTATACCGCTGCCTGTTTGCGCAGCCTGATCGAGACGCCATCGCGCTACAGCTTTGAAGTGATTGTGGTCGATGACCAGTCGAGTGATGAAACTGCCGGTTACCTCCAGGATATCCGCGGTTTGAAGTACCTGAGAAACGAGAAAAACCTGGGCTTTGTCGGCAGTTGCAACCGCGGCGCAAGCATTGCCACGGGTGAATACATCGTCATGCTCAATAACGATACGCAAGTCCTCGATGGCTGGCTGGATGAGCTGATCGATACCTTCGAGCGCGAACCGCAAGCCGGCATGGTAGGCGCGCGGCTGGTTTATCCCGATGGCAGACTGCAGGAATCCGGCGGCATTATTTTCAGTGACGGTTCAGGCTGGAACTATGGTCGGGAGCAGGATGCAGAACAGCCGGAATACCTGTTTCTGCGCGAAGTAGATTATTGCTCCGGTGCTTGTATTGCCCTGAAAACCAGGACATTTGAAGATCTCGGCGGTTTCGATGAACGCTACGCACCGGCCTACTACGAAGACACCGATCTGGCCTTCCGGATACGCGAAGCCGGCCTGAAAGTATTCATCCAGCCCATGTCTGCGGTAATTCACTTCGAGGGTGTAACCTCAGGTACTGATACCTCCACCGGGGTTAAAAAATACCAGCTGATCAATCAGCAAAAATTCCTGGGCCGCTGGAAAGACAAGCTTCAATCACAGCCGGAACCCGTCGGCGGTCAAGATGACCCTGCTGCCATCCAAAGCAAAATTCACGCTGCCAGCGAGCACCGCACGAAAGGCAGAATTCTTTTTATCGATGCAACCACGCCGCAACCGGACAAGGATTCCGGCAGCGTGCGGCTGACCAATTTGATGCAGTGCTGTCGCGAACTGGGCTATGGCATTACCTTTTTCGCCGACAACCGTGATTACGACGGCAAATACACACGCGAACTGCAACGTAACGGTATCGAGGTGCTCTACCACCCGTGGCTGGAATCGCTAAGCGACTTTTTCCGTAACCGCGGCGCTGAATTTGACTACGTTTTTGTCAGCCGGCATTACATTGCCGTCAACTATATTTCGCTGATCAAACGCTATTGCCCCGACGCGGAGTTCATTTTTGATACGGTCGATTTGCACTATCTGCGCGAACAGCGACAGGCCGATCTGGAAAAAAGCCTGCCCTTAAAGCGCACTGCCCAGCAAACCCGCCGCGCCGAGTTAAACGTGATCAAGGCCGCCGATGCCACCGTGGTTGTCAGCACCGTCGAAAAGGCCGTGCTGAAAGATGATGCGCCCGATGCCAAAGTGCATGTGCTATCCAACATCCATCACGTGCCCGGCCGTGACAAAAGTTTTAAAGAGCGCCGCGACATCTACTTCGTCGGCGGCTACCAGCACCCGCCGAACGTGGATGCAGCCTGCTGGTTCGTCAACGACATCTGGCCCTTGATTCACGCTGAACTGCCGGAAGTAAAGTTCCACTTGATCGGCAGCAATGCGCCACCCGGCATTCGCTCGCTCTGCGGTGATGGCGTCACCGTGCATGGCTTTGTGGAATCGCTGGATGAATATCTTAATGGCTGCAAACTGGCGGTCGCGCCGTTGCGCTACGGCGCCGGCGTTAAGGGTAAAGTCAATATGAGCATGGCCCACGGCCAGCCGGTGGTGGCCACGCCTGCCGCAGTTGAGGGCATGTTTGCTGAACACGAACGTGAATTGCTGGTGGCTGAGGATGCGCCGGCGTTTGCGCGCGAAGTGATCCGCTTGTATCAGGATGAAGACTTGTGGAATCGATGTTCAGATGCGTCGGTTGAAAATGTTGAGACACATTTTTCGCTGTCGGCGGCGCGTAGCAGTCTCTTGAAGTTGTTTAATATCAGTTAAGCTTGGTCAACCGCCGCGCCTCGAACACATTCGGCACCGTATTCAAACCCTTCAGCAAATCACTCAGCTGCTCGTAGTCATTCACCGACACATGTAAATGGATACTCACCTCTTCTGTGTTCTCGTCCACATGACTGTTGATATCGGTAACGCTGACATCCGAGGCGGCCAATAAAGAAGAGATATCCTTGATCAGCTCGCGCCGGTTATACGCAACAATCAGCAAGGTAACCCGGTAGCCCGAATCCTGCCGATCACGCCAGCGCACCTGAATCAGACGCGGATTGTCTTCCAGTTTCCAGCGCAAGACATTCGGACAATCCTCACGATGAATCGAAACACCCCGACCGCGCGTAATGTAGCCGGAAATCGGATCGCCCGGCACCGGTTGGCAGCAACGGGCGATATTGGTCAGCAGATTACCAACGCCTTCAATGGTGACTTCACCGCCATCTTTAGGCTGCTGTTTGCGCCGCCGCTTGGGCGCACGGGTAACCAGATCCTCGGCGGTCAGCTCGACATCTTTGACCTTGTGGCGCTCCACCGCGTGCACCACCTGGCCGACTGTCAGGTCGCCATTGCCGACGGCCGCATATAAATCTTCAGCAGAATTGAAATTAAATCGCGTCGGCACATCTTCCAGATCAGCAGCTGTCAGACCCATGCGTTTCAGATCAGCTTCGACCAGTTCCTTACCCTGCCGCAGATTCTCCTCGAGGTTTTCCTTGCGGAACCACTGCCGTACTTTGGAACGTGCCCGCGCACCGCGAATATAGCCCAGATGCGGATTCAGCCAATCGCGAGACGGCCGCGGATGCTTGCCGGTGAGAATCTCAACCCGCTGGCCGGTCTGTAATCGATAGGTCAACGGCACGATCCGGCCATGAACCTTGGCGCCCCGGCAACGGTGCCCGACTTCGGTATGAATGTGATAAGCAAAATCCAGCACGGTCGCGCCCAGCGTCAGATCAATCACCTGACCTTTGGGTGTTAATACATAGATACGGTCTTCGCTGGCGGCGGACTGAAAGCTTTCCAGCAGGCTTTCATCGTCGAGTTTCTCATCGCCCGAATCCAGCAATTGCCGCATCACAGCAATTTTCTTGTCAAAGGCCGGATCCGTTGGCCCGCCTTCTTTATAGCGCCAGTGCGATGCCACACCCAGCTCGGCGTGATCATTCATCTCGTGGGTACGTATCTGCACCTCGACCACTTTGCCTTCGGGCCCCACCACCGCGGTGTGCAGAGACTGATAATTATTGCCCTTGGGCATAGTGATATAGTCATCAAACTCACCGGGAATCGGCTGCCACAAAGTGTGCACCAGCCCCAATACGCTGTAACAACCCGGCACGTCATCCACCAGCACCCGCACCGCACGCACATCAAACAGCTCGTGGAAATCCAGGCCCTTGCGCTGCATTTTTTTATAAATACTGAAAATGTGTTTGGGCCGGCCTTTAACCTCGCCCTTGATGCCGGCATCGGCAACCGACTGATCCAGCTTTTGTATAAATGTCGTAATAAACACTTCGCGGTCGGCCCGCCGTTCGGCCACCAACCTGGCGATGCGATGGTATTCAACCGGCTCATCAAAACGAAACGCAAGATCCTCCAGCTCCCACTTCAGCTGCCAGACACCCAGACGGTTGGCCAACGGCGCGTGGATCAGCATGACCTCGCGCGCCAGTTCTTCTACTTCGGAAATGTCTTGGCCTAGTGAATCATTCTTGCTACTACTCAGCTTTTTACTACTTTGGCGCAGCTTCACCAGTTTCCAGGCCAGCGTGATCAACACCACCCGTACATCCTCGACCAGTGCTAAAAGCAAGCGGCGCAAGCCTTCGGCGCTGTGCGCTGTGCTCGCCGGCAAGTGCTCGGTTTCAAGTTTGACCAGATATAACAGTTGCTCCAACTGCTTATCCAAATCATCAGGCAGGTGCGCGCGGATCGGCGTCAGGTCTTCGCCACATTCGAAAGCGACAAACAACATGGCGCAGCTGACCGTGCGGGGATCCGGAGACAGATTGGCCATAATGGTCAATAATTCGTGCAATAAATTGCAGTTCCCGGGGAGCCCAAGAACGCCGGCTTGCAGACGCTGAAACAATGCCAAACAGTGATCCGCCTGCGCGCCTACCGATTCACGGTATGACTGCAACCAGTTGGTTACCTGCTGTTCGGTTTGGTTGTTGTCAGTCTGGCTTTTCATCATCGTTTATAAAATTTTGTTCCACGCCTGCTTCAGCCGTTTAATCGACACTTTGGATGATGTGCCCAACTGCTGCGCAAATAACGACACGCGAAATTCTTCGATCAGCCAACGATAATTATCCACCGCATCATCGTATTCCCGGCCGTGCTGCAGCAGTTCCAGATACTGTTCCCAAAACGGGCTGACCTGCTGCATGCGGTCTGCATCGCGATGAGGGTCCTTATCAATGCCCTCTAATCGCACCTGCATCGCCTGAAGATAACGCGGGTAATGTTGCAGTCTCAGCGGATCCAGATCCTGCAAAAATCCATCATAAACCATGTCATCCAGCTGGCTGCGCATGTCTTCATAAACCGCTGGCCGCAACTGCGCATACTCATCATCGAGGATAGCGGAAATGACCGACCAGAGTCGCAGAGTTTTGTCCAGATGGGCAGCTTGCTGGCGGGTGGCCGGGCCCAGTTCCGAGCGTGTGTTTTTAAGCAGGTTTTCGAACGAAACCTGGCTTCTTACGTTGACCGGCTCGGCTCCTGCCACCAGCGCCAAACTACTGTCCACCAGATTTTCAGCCAACGTGTCGAGCGACCCAATGGTGCTCCACGCCAGCTTTGCGGCAGCCTTCATGCCGTGACTTTTGCGCAGATCCTTAATCTTGCTTTGCAGCTGAATCGTCAGCAGACGCAGCACACCATGATAGTGCTCGTTGGCCGCCTCTTCTTGAGTATCAAAGGAACGCAAACCGACCGCGCCGGCCTGATTCATTGATTGCTGAACGTCGGATTTCTGAACGTGGGATTGCTGATCCACGACGGCCGGCCAGGATTCAATCATCTGCCCGCTGCCATCTTCCGATAGCTCAGATACAGGCAGATCGCCAAACACCCAGTCCAACTCGCCATCGCGCTGGCTGGCTTTACCCAACTGATCCATGAATTTACGCTTGGCCTTTTGACCGTATTGTTCTTGTAAATTCGATAAACTCCGGCTAACAGCGATACTTTTGCCGCGATCGTCGGTTACTTCGATGCGAAATCGCAGGTGATCGTCCAGTTGCGACTCATCGAAATCAGACAGTTCGAAATTGATACCGCTGATGTCTTTCAGGGTACTGGCCAGGGCGGGCAGTAGTGGCGCATCACCCACCAACAAACGCTCGAGCGCAGCATCGGCGAACTGCGGCACGGGCGTCAGCGCACGTCGCTTGGGCTTGGGCAAGCTCCGGATCAAAGCAACAACTTTATCACGTAACAAGCCCGGCACCAGCCACTGCAACTGGCCATCGTCCAGGGTGTTCAAGCGTTCGATCGGGATGCTCAACGTCACCCCATCGGCTTCATCGCCAGGGCTAAACTGATACGTCAGCGGAATGTCCAAGACGCCGACTTTAAGCCTGTCGGGGTATAGCTCTTGCGGCGCCGCACCAGCCTCGTCCTGCAACAATACGTCGTGGCTGATATATAACTGTTTTCGACCCTGCTCGCCCAATTGTTTCAGCCATTTTGTAAAACTGATCGCATCGCAGACATCTTCGGGAATACGGGCATCAAAAAAGTCGAACAGCGCCGATTCATCCGCCATCACGTCGTGTTTGCGACGTTTATGCTCCATTTCCTCGATTTCTTCTCGGATTTGGCGGTTATTTTGTAAAAAGTCTGCGGAATTGTCATTGGATTGCGGGTCTCCGCCCACTGCGCCACCGTTGGCCGCGCCCTGAGCATTCGCACCCTTTGCTGGCTTAGCGGAAGCTCGCCCACTGCGCGACACCCTGCTCAAATCCAACTCACCCTGAACCAGCGCACCGGTGATAAAAATTTTACGGGCCTCCTCAATATCAATCCGGCTGTAATTAACCCGGCGTTTTTCAAACAGCACCAGGCCGAACAGCGACACCTGCTCCCAGGCCAGTACCCGCCCCTGTTTGCGTGACCAGTGAGGATCGTAATAATGCTTTTTAAGCAGGTGCGCGGCTTGCTTCTCAATCCACTCGGGCTCGATCACGGCATTGGTTCGAGCCCAGGTTCTGCTGGTTTCAACGATCTCCGAGGCCATCAGCCATTGCGGACTCTGTTTGAACAACCCGGAACCGGGGAATATATAGAATGTACGCGATCGTGTACCGATATAGCTGGTATCCTCCGGATCTTTGTGGCCAACGTGACTTAACATGCCAGCCAGCAATGAATGATGAATCGGATCGTACTCCGCCGGCCTGGTGCTGAAGGATAATTTCTCTTCACGGGCCTGTTGTAACAACTGCCGTTTCAGGTCGAACCACTCGTTAACGCGCTGCCAGTTCAGGAACTCCTGCCGGCACATCTTGCGGAATTGGTTGGCGGAACGCTGCTTACGTTCCTTTTTAAGGTAATTCCACAGTTTCAGCAGCGCGACGAAATCTGATTTCTCATCCTCAAAACGACTGTGCTTTTCATCCGCAGCCGCACTGACCTCCATCGGCCGCTCACGGGGATCCTGAATACTGAGGCCAGCGGCCAGCACCAACAACTCGTTCAGGCAGTGGTTTTTGGAGCTTTCGATCAGCATCCGCGCCAGTCGAACATCAAGCGGCCAACGCGACAACTGTTGGCCCAATGGGGTTGGCTTGCGACTCTGATCAATTGCATTCAACTCGAACAACAGATGATAAGCATCGTTTATCATGCGCGGCGCCGGCGCATCCAGAAACGGAAAGTCTTCGACTTCACCCAAACGTGTGGTCAACATTCTTAGAATGACGGATGCCAGTGATGTACGCAGAATTTCCGGCTCGGTAAATTCGGGCCGACTGTCAAAATCCTCTTCGCTGTACAGACGAATACAGGTCCCCGGCCCCAATCGACCACAACGACCTTTGCGCTGATTGGCGGACGCCTGCGAAACCGGCTCGATTGGCAGACGCTGCACCCGGCTGCGATGTGAATAACGACTGATCCGAACCAGACCGGAATCAATAACGAATTTGATCCGCGGGACAGTTAATGACGTCTCCGCCACATTGGTACTGAGAATAATCCGGCGCGCCCCGCCCGGATGAAACACCCTGCGCTGATCTGCTACAGGCAATCGAGCAAACAACGGCAAAACCTCGGTATGTCGAAAATTCTGTTTCTGCAGATAGTCACGCGCTTCGTGAATTTCGCGCTCACCGCTGAGAAACACCAACATATCCCCACGCGCATCAATCTTGTTCAGCCGCTGCACCGCCTTGGCAATCCCCGCGTACAGATCCTTACCTTCTGCCTGTTCCGCACTGCTGTCCTCATCGATCGGCAGGTATTCAACTTCCACCGGATAACCTCGACCGGAAACTTCGATCACCGGCGCATCATTAAAATGCTGGGCAAACTTGGCGGTGTCGATGGTCGCCGAGGTGATAATGATGCGCAGATCAGGTCGCCGGCTCAGCAGTTGCTTTAAATAGCCCAACAGAAAATCAATATTCAGACTGCGCTCATGCGCTTCATCAATAATGATCGTGTCGTAGGCGTTAAGATTGTGGTCGTGAGTGGTCTCGGCCAGCAAAATGCCATCGGTCATGAATTTGATCAGGCCATCTTTGTTCAGGTTCTCGCGAAACCGCACCTGATAACCCACCAGATCACCCAACGGATTATTGAGTTCCTCCGCCACACGCTCCGCCATCGCGTTCGCCGCAATCCTGCGCGGCTGCGTACAACCGATCAAACCACGCACACCGCGACCCGCATCCAGGCACATTTTCGGAATCTGCGTGGTTTTGCCCGAGCCCGTTTCACCTGCGATAACCAGCACCTGATGCTGTTTGATCGCCTCAATTATTTGTTCGCGATGGCTGACGATGGGTAGCGCATCGTCGTATGTGGGGTGTGGCAGTCGTTGTTTGCGGCGCTGGGATTGTTCGGCAGAACGCGTGACCCGCTCGATAATGGCTTGCAGGAGTTTGTTGTCAGATCCTTCTGACTTGCCTGCTGCGAGTTTGCGCTGAAGCGTGCGAATACGTGGCCGGCACCAGGCCGCATCGGATTGCATGATGTTGTCGAGCATGCCCTCAAGCTGGTTCAGAATTTTACTTGGCTTGGTATCGCTGTCCATATTGCCGCATTATCCCAGTGCCGTGACATGGTCGCCAGCTTTTGCCGCCGTATTCCTGCATTTGCCGCCGTATTCCCGCTTTTGCCCCCGTATTGGTTAGTGCCGTGCCAGCTCCAGCACCTGTACCTGCACCTGCACCAGCGCCAGCGCCAGCAGAAATGGCTCAGGCAATTAACGCATAATTGTTAGACGATTACTCCACGCGAGGCAGACTTTTCCGGAGTCGGTCTTTATAATCCCCGGAGTCGCTGTTTTATTCCAATGGCGATAAAAACCCAATGACGATAAAAACGAGACCTACTCAATGACCGCCAACTTTCGCAGTGATAACGAAACGCCCGTAGCCCCAGCCATGCTTGATGCCATCATCGAAGCTAATCAGGGCACCGCCTACGCATATGCCGAAGACACGTGGTCAGAAAAACTCGATGCTGCCTTTTCCGAGTTGTTCCAAACCGACGCGATTGTGATTCCGGTCTCAACCGGCACCGCTGCGAACAGCATCGCATTGGCTACCGTCACACCACCATGGGGCAGTGTATTCTGCCATAGCGGCGCGCACATTTTGAATGACGAATGCGGCGCACCCGAATTCTTCGGCAACGGATTTCGCGTGGTTGGTGTGGAAGGCGAGTTCGCCAAACTGAATCCAAGTGCATTAAAAGCAGCCTGGCTGCAACGCGAAGGACATGGCGTGCACAGCAATGTAGCGTCTTGCGTCAGCATCACTCAAGCGACCGAAGGCGGCTCGGTTTACAGCATTGATGAAGTCAAAGCATTGAGCGCTATGGCTCACGATCTCGGCATGAAAGTTCATATGGACGGCGCGCGTTTTGGCAACGCGATCGTTAGCTTGGGCTGTCATCCAGCTGAGGTCACCTCAAAAGCCGGTATTGACATGTTGTCGTTCGGAGCCAGCAAAAATGGCTGTATGGCCGCTGAAGCTTTGGTGTTCTTTAACCAACCGGAGTTGCGCGAAACGGCTGAACGCATTCGGAAACGTTCAGGGCACCTGCTGAGCAAGATGCGGTATGTGTCTGCACAGTTGCTGGCTTATATCAAGGGAGATCGGTGGTTGGACATGGCGCGGCATGCGAATGGCCAGGCGGCGAAATTTGCGTCTGTTGTAGATGGGCATTCTCAGGCGAATTTGGAGTTTCCGGTGCAGGGCAATGAGGTTTTTGTTCGCTGGAGCGCCGAAGGTTTCAGGGAGATGGAAGCAAAGGGAATTGATTTTCTGATGTGGCCTGGCGGTGATGATCTGGCAAGGTTTGTGTTTGGGCATTCAACCAGTGACGCGGATGTGGATGAGTTGGTTGCGGCTTTGGGGTACCGATCGAGGTCGTGACAACATCGGCGCAGGGCTATGATGGTGAAGTACACATCGATATTTTATTGAATTTTCATAACATGATTAAATATTAGGGATATTAGTACCGATGCCAATATATCGTATTACTCGCTTGCTGGCCCTGGCCTTTATTCTCACGAGCCAGCTCACTGCCTGTGCCGAAAGCTCAGTTCCACACAAGGCTGTCTTCATAATTGTCGATGGAATACCACCAGATGTGCTTGAGGTGGTTGATACACCTGTTCTGGACGCGATCAGCGCCGTTGGCGGATATGCGCACGCCTATGTGGGCGGGCAACGGGGCGGGCCGACAGAGTCGCCGACCATTTCCGCGGTTGGCTATAACAGCCTGCTCACCGGCACCTGGGCCAACAAACACAATGTTTGGGGAAATGATATCAAGGCCCCGAATTATGCCTACTGGGATATCTTCCGGGTTGCGAAAACGCATGATCCTGACTTGCAAACGGCCATCTTTTCAACCTGGCTCGATAATCGTACCAAGCTGGTGGGTGACGGATTGCCGGAAGCTGGCGGTACGAAAATCGATTATGCTTTCGATGGCTTCGAGGTGGATGAGGATCGCTTCCCTCACGATGACAGCGCCCAGTACATCAGGGATATTGATGAACTGGTCTCGACCGAGGCCGGGCGCTATATCTCCGCGGAGGGACCGGATCTGACCTGGATTTACCTGCAATATACAGATGATGTGGGGCATAGCTTTGGCGATAGTCCCCAGCAGGTTGAGGCTATTAAGCTGATGGACGTACAGGTTGGTCGGGTTTGGGATGCAATCCGTAAGCGTGAGGCGGAAACCGGTGAAAGCTGGCTGATTGTTATCACGACCGACCATGGCCGGGACGCCGGGGAAGGTAAAGAACATGGGGGACAAACAGACCGCGAGCGCGCCACCTGGATCGTGACCAACAGTACAAATCTCAATGATCATTTTGACGACACACCTGGCGTTGTAGATATCCTACCCTCAATAGTCACGCATATGGGCCTTATAATGCCCGCAGCCGTTGAAGCCCAGCTTGATGGGATATCCTTCATTGACTAAGTGATTCGAGCGGCCTCCAGTTCTTGCATCGTTCCGCGAAGAAAACCTTGCAGCAGCAGGCCAGTAGTGACGGTGCGAAGATAAAGGAGAGGACTCGATGGGCTGGACAATGTTGTTAAAACTGGGCTCAATTGCTCTTATGGTCATCATTCCGGAGCTACTCCGGGCCGATGTCATTACCAGTGCATGTGGAAGGATTGGACTCCACAGCGGCACCCACAGCATGGAGCACAACGGAATCACGCGTACTTTCAGCGTACACCTCCCAAGTGCTTACGACAAAAACACACCGACCCCCGTTGTGTTAATTTTCCACGGCTGGGGCGGAAACGAAAACGAATATACCGGGAATTCAGTGGTGACCGATGAAGCTGATGAGCGCGGCTACATCCTGATTGCGCCGAGGGGGCTGGGCTCAGGAGAGCCGGACAACCGGGCCAATTCCTGGTCTTTCAGCGGTTCCACAACGGGTCTTGACGGCGACGGTGTTAACAAGGGTTTAGCGGGTGATACAAGTGCGATTTGCGACCCTGAGCTGACACCGGATTATTCCTACCCCTCCTGTCAGGAAAGCAAGGCCAATACCTGCTCCTGGACACAATGCCAGGCCGATGACGTTGAATTTGCAGTTGCACTGGTAGATGAAATCAAGACCAGGCTCTGCGTTGACTCCAACAGGGTTTTTGTTACCGGCGGATCCAATGGTGGAATGTACACCTGGGAATTGGCCCAAAACACGAAGAGCGCACCGCTATTCAGGGCCATTGCACCACTGATCGGCTTGCCCCACCGGGGCTACCTCAGTGCCCAGGGAAAAGATGGGGAAATGCCGGCGTTACTGATCACCGGCACTGCGGACAACGTGGTTCCACCAGGCGCATGGGATGACCCCGGTTTTACAACAACATCCAATGGCAATGATCGATATTTCTATACCGGTGCTACTGCAATCACCCGAAGCTGGGCCGATGCGCACGAGGGTTGCTCAACCGCTGGCAATGCGGTCCCGTTTGACACACCCTACGAGGAGGTCGACTGCCGGACATATTGTGCGGATGATGCCGGTTGGCCGAGGGTTCTCGACTGCCGCGCAGACATGGGACATAGCTACGAAGTGCAATGGTCCTGGAAACTCACACTGGGCTTTTTTGATGCCCATTCTGCCCATCAGGCAATATCTAAATAAATAAAACCATAAACCGGGGACAGTGCACCAAAGCCGGAGCGGCTCAGTTGCATTTTGTGGGTTCATCTTATCCAGTATTGCCAAGTCCTGATAAATAATGAGTTCGCCTCAATTTGGAATGCCATGGGAAGTGTCAAAATTTTTCGCTGTCCAGTACCCTGTGTTCTACTCAATGATGCCGACATTCAGTCTTGTTCTCTGCGCTTGTTAAGAACGTTAAAGATAAATCTTTATACAATATATAACAATCACTTACATTGATTTTTTGGTCATTTTAGTGTATATTTGTCCAGTAGTATATCAACTGGATAAATAGCCATGGAACCCACCATTTTCGACCTCATTGAGCGCGCAACTCCACATGTCATTGGCACATCAAACCAGTCAAATGAAATCCCGGTAAAGCAGACGGCAGACGGCACATCTTTAAAGCAACAGGCTGATCAGGTAGAGCCACAGCCACGCCCCAGCCTGAAACCGGAACCTGGACGGGTCGATCAAGACCAGGAACGCGGCGAGTATCTTGAAAAAGAAATCACCACGCTAGCCGCCCACATTCACGCCGCCACCTGGCGGTTGCTGGAACTGATCAGGGAATACGACGAAACCATGGCCTGGTCCGGCCCTGGCTTAGCAACTGTGGCGCACTGGCTGAACTGGAAGTGCGGCATGAATCTGGGCGCCGCACGTGAAAGAGTGCGTGTGGCAC
>Ga0105053_10000150_pt1 | contig 90396 bp, 79 predicted proteins | sample BON01_FD_78093 | JGI IMG/M metagenome (GOLD analysis project Ga0105053, IMG submission 78093) | Freshwater microbial communities from Lake Bonney liftoff mats and glacier meltwater in Antarctica - BON-01 | ecosystem: Environmental > Aquatic > Freshwater > Ice > Glacier meltwater | place: Lake...
CACCTTGCTCCCGCAGCACTTCCCGGGCCGGCCCCTGCCCATCGTCAAGGAACACCTCTACGCCAACCCCGCCGCCTGCCTGCGTATCCTCCGCTCAAAATGACCTCAAAACAAAAGACCCTGCCCCGTAGATCCCCCTTCGGTCCAAGGAACCGTGTCGAGGCGGACGTGCTTCATGGAGAATTTTTTAAAAGCGCAAAGGCGCGAAGTTACCAAGCAATCAGCGAACACGCAAATCTTTGCGTCCTTGCCCCTTTGCACTTCAACCTGAAGTTCAGGCCTCGTTCACGACCGGGTTGGTCAAGGTGCCAATTTTTTCAATTTCAATGCTCACGGTGTCGCCGGCCTTGAGCCAACGCGGGTTAGGTTTGACCGCCATGCCGACCCCTTGCGGAGTGCCGGTCAGGATGACCGTGCCGGGCAGGAGGGTGGTGCTGCCGCTCAGATAGGCGATGATGGCCGGCACATCAAAAATCATGTCACTGGTGGTCCAGTCCTGCACGCGCTCACCATTGAGAATCGTGGCGATCTTGAGAGTGTTGGGATTGGGGATGTCCTCGCCGGTCACGAGGCATGGTCCCAATGGGGCAAAGGTGTCGAAGAACTTGCCGCGACACCATTGACCGCCGCCGAGTTTGATCTGGTGGTCGCGGGCCGACACGTCGTTCGCACAGGTGTAGCCGAGCACGTAGTCGAGAGCTTGCTCGCGGCTGACGTTTTTGCAGGACTTGCCGATGACCACGGCGAGCTCGCACTCGTAATCCACCTCGTGGCTGGCGAGTCTCGTCGGAATCTCGATGGGGTCACCGGGGTGCTGCAGGGCATTGATACCCTTGACAAAAAGGATGGGGCGCTCCGGGACTTTGGCGTTACTTTCCGCCGCATGCTGCCGGTAGTTGAGCCCGATGCAGAGGATCTGCGTCGGCACAATCGGCGCGAGCCGTTTGCCCTGTTCCACGGTGCGATCGGTGACTTGGTAGTCGCCATAGAGATCGCCGGTAATTTCGAGCGCCGAACCGTCAGGTTGAAGCGCGGCATAGGCGGGGCCGGAAGGGGTGAGGTGACGGATGATTTTCATGAGAGCGATCCCCAGCTAGCATTCTCAGCCTTTGGGGGGCAAGGCCGCGTCGTGTCTTTTTTCCAACCAAACCCGCGGTGGGTGGCCGAACCTCGCGCGGAATAGGCGGTAGAAGTGCGAGAGGTCGCCGTAGCCGCTGGAAAACGCCGCCCCGATGATCGAGTGTCGGTTCTCGTCGAGGAGCTTGGCCGCGTGGGTGAGGCGCAGCTCGGTGAGGTGCTCCAGAAAGGTGCGGCCAATTTGTTCGCGGAAGAGCTTGCTGAAGTGTCGGCGGGACATCCCGGCATGGGCGCAAGCGCGGTCGAGATTCCAGGGTTCGTAAAACGTTTCCGCGAGCTCCCGGGTGACATTGGCCACGCGGCGCCCCGCCGAATCGGCGGGTGCATCGATCGGCAGGCGAGCGAGGGCGACCAAAATGTTTTCGGCGGCGGCTCGCAGGGCGACCTCGCGCCCGGGTTGAGTTCCCGTTTGCTCGACGATGCCCGCCCGCCAGAGCGCTTCGAATCGCGAGCTCCAAGTGCCACTGGGATGGACCCTCGCCGCCCGGGTGTCAGTCAGTCGTGCCCACAGGTGCTCTAATTCGATATCGCGGATCAGAAATTCGCGGGTGAAGCAGAGCAGAAGCAGGGTAGGTGGCTCCATGTCGGCAACCTTGTGCCGGACCCCCGCGTTGACGCAGACGGCCGCCCCGGCGGCGGCTTGCAGGGCTTTGCCCTGGGCGATCTCTGTAAACAACACGCGGCCCTGCAGCACATAGATGATTTTGTGAAAGTTATCCGCCCGTTCCGCCATGTGGAAACGCGGCCCGTGCACGCTCTCGGCGAAGGCAATCCCGTGGGAAGGCAGGGTGACCGCAATGGGCCGCGAAACTGGATTTTTCATCAAAAATGCCCGATATGCAAAGCCAGACAAGCCCGAACCGCCAAGACGTGCAACCTTAACCAGCGTAATATGTCTACCCGATTGCCCAAGCCAACTACTCCATGGTTAACCCTCATCATCCTGCCGCTTCGCAAGCCGAAGTTGCATCTGCGCTTCGCTGCAAAATACCGCGTTGGGGTAGATCATGGGGGAGTTTTGTCAGCGCGGCGTAAGTGGCCCGAAATTACATGAAGACACTGGCGGATAAATTTGAAGGTTCGCGCGAATTCCTCATCGGCGTGGAACTGGTTTCCACCCGGGGCACCGTCGTGGAGCGGCGGGCCGCCAAGACGGTCGAATTTTCCCGCGACCTCGCGAAATGCGAACGGATCGACTGGGTCTCGATTACCGACAATGCCGGCGGCAATCCCATGCTGGCGGCCCCGGCATTGGGCGGACCGTTCCGCGATTCCGGGCGCGAGGTGGTGATTCATCTGTCGTGCAAGGATTTCAACCGCAATGCGCTTGAGAGCGAGGCGTGGCATCTGGCCAGTGAGGGTTTCCATAATCTGCTCGTGCTGACCGGCGATTACTCCGGCACGGGCATCGGCGGTGGCGGCAAACCGGTGTTCGATATCGATTCAATCGGTTTGCTCACCCTGTTGGGTCAGATGAACGCCGGGCTCGATGTCACCAAGGCATCTTCAAAGAAGGCGGCCCGCCTCGATCCCACGCAGTTTTTCTCCGGTGCGGTCGTAACCAATTTCAAGCTGCTCGAAAACGAAGTCATTCCCCAGCTGCTCAAGATGGAGAAGAAAATCGCGGCGGGCGCGCGATTTCTCATCAACCAGATCGGCTACGACTCGCGCAAGATCCACGAGTTGATCGCCTGGATGCAGCGGCGCGGACATGGCGAAGTGCCGTTGATCGGCAATGTCTATGTGCTCAATCCCGGAGTGGCGAAAGTCTTCCGCGCCCAGAAAATTCCCGGCGTCGTTATTTCGGATGAGCTGGCGGAAATCTGCGAAGCGCAGCGGGAAACTCCGGACAAGGGCAAGGCGTTCTTCCTCGAACTCGCGGCCAAGCAAATCGCGATCTATCGCGGACTGGGTTATCGCGGCGCCTACCTCGGCGGGGTGCACACCGTGGCGGAGATTGAGTTTATCTTGGAAATCGAGCGCGGTTTTGCGCCCGATGACTGGAAGCAGTTTGCGCGGGAGATTCAGTATGCGCGCCCCGGGGAATTCTTCGTGTTCGCGAAGGATGACGCTACGGGTCTGGCCGACCCGGAGAAATTAGATCCAGTTTACGAAGCCTCCCTGCAGACGCGCCCGAAGACGGCGAACGTGACGTTCAGCTATCGGTTTTCAAAGTTTACCCATGACCTGATGTTTACGCCGGGGAAGGGGATGGCGAAACTTGGCGAGAAGCTTTGTGCCAGTGCTCGCGACCCGAAACAGGGTCCGAGCTGGCTGCGCGCCATCGAACACGCGAGCAAGAGTGTGATGTTTGGCTGCAAGGATTGCGGCGACTGCTCGCTGCCTGAAATCGCTTTTCTCTGTCCCGAATCCGCCTGTGCGAAAAACCAGCGCAACGGCCCTTGTGGCGGCACCCGCGACGGGCTTTGCGAGGTGGATGACTTTGAGTGCATCTGGTCGCGCGCCTACGATCGCCTGAAATACGAGGGTCGTTCCGAGGAGTTGCTCTCCCATGTGCCCGTGATGCAGGATCAGCATCTGCGGGGCACTTCCAGTTGGGCCAATACCTGGCTTGGCCGCGATCATCTGGCGAAGAAACCTTCCCTGCCGCCTCATTGAGCAAGCTATGAATATTTTCCGACACGGGGGGACGTCTTGGGGGGACTCGGCGCCTTTGTCGCGTTCTGGTTATCGTGCGAATTCGCGGCGTGGGCGCCGCATCTCCATCTGTCCACTTCAACCCCACCCCTCTCCAACGAAAACTTAACCGCAGTAGAGACGGGGAAGAACCGCCGGGCCTTCCGTTCGCTCGGCGGTCCGAGCGGTCTCGCGTTACCTTTCAATTTCCTAAATTTTCATCTACAAACCCGAATCATCTAAATTCATGAACACCGAAACCCCCACGAGTCTCGAAGCCAAACTCCAGCAGTATTCCAGCCCCGTCGACATGCTGCGCCACGCGCCGGTCGGCGGCTATCAGTTCCCCGACAAGCCTGAATACAGCAACTGGCGTGACGAACAGGAAGCCTGGCAGAAGAGCGTCGTTCTCTTCGACCAATCCTTCCACATGAAGGATGTCTATTTTGAGGGCCCAGACTTGAATCGCCTGCTTTCCGATGTGGCGGTCAACACGCTGAAGAATTTCGGACCGAACAAGGCTAAGCAGATCGTGACCTGTAACCACGACGGCTACGTCATCGGCGATGCTATTCTCTTTGGCCATGCCGAGAACAAGGTCAGCGTCGTCGGGCGTCCTTCGGTGCCAAACTGGATCGAGTTCAATGCCGTCAGCGGCAATTACGATGTCAAAGTCACGCGCGATGAGCGCACGGTCAGCAATGCCGGTGGTCGTTTGATCTACCGTTATCAGATTCAGGGTCCCCATGCCTTGGAGCTCATCAAGAGCGTGCACGAGGGCGAATTCCCGGAGATCAAGTTCTTCAACCTTGGAGATTTGAAGATCGCGGGCTGCAAGGTGCGCGCGCTCAACCACAACATGTCCCGCATGGGTGGACTCGAGCTGCATGGTCCAGCGGCGGATGGTGAAGCCGTGCGCGACGCGCTGCTGAAGGCCGGTGAGAAATTTGGTTTGGTTCAGGGCGGTAGCCGCTCCTACGCGACCGTTTCGCCCGAGAGTGGTTGGATCCCTTCGCCGATGCCTGCCATTTGGGGTGAAGAGATGAAGGCTTATCGCGAATGGCTCCCGGCCAACGGCTTCGAGGCCAACGCTTCCCTCGGCGGCAGTTTTAACTCGGCCAAGATCGAAGATTATTACCAGACCCCGTGGGATCTGGGCTACGGACGCCATGTCAAGTTCGACCACGATTTCATCGGTCGCGCCGCCCTCGAGAAACTCGCGGACCAACCGCATCGCCGCAAAGTGTGGCTGCGTTGGAATAACGAGGACGCGCTGCGCATCAATGCCAGTCAACTCAGCCAGGGCGAGCGCTTCAAATACATGGAAATGCCGAATGCGTTCTACTCGATCCTACCCTTCGATACGATTCTCTCCGGCGGCAAGATGGCGGGTCTCTCCACTTACACGGTCTACACGACCAACGTTCGCGGATGGTTTTCCTTGGCCATGGTTGATGCCAATGTCGCTGACGGTTCTGCGGTTTCAGTCGTTTGGGGTGAGCCCAAGGGCAGCCCTCGCCGGCCCTGCGTCGAGAGCCATATTCAAACTGAAGTGCGGGCCACCGTTTCCGACAAACGCCTGAATGAAGACGCCTGAACAGTCCCGCTTGCGGCTCATCGCCTCCTGTCCAGAACGAATCGGAATTGTGGCCCGCGTGGCCACTTTTCTGGCCGATCGGGAGGCGTCCATTATGGAGGCCTCCCAGTATCACGACGCGCGTAGCCAGACCTTTTTTATGCGGTCGGAATTTGTCATCGCCGGCGGGGCTGAAGTCCTCGCCCGCCTCGAAGAGGAGTTCTCGCCGATTGCGCAGGATCTGAAAATGGAGTGGCGGATGGCCAATGCGCAACGCCGGCAGCGGGTCGTGCTGTTGGTGAGCAAGTTTGATCACTGCCTGGCCTACCTGTTGCACCGTCGCAAGGTCGGCGACTTGGAGTTCGACGTCCCGTGCGTGATTTCCAATCACGAAGATCTGCGCTCATTGGTCGAGTGGTATGGGATTCCCTACCATTACGTTCCCGTGCCCAAAGATCAGGCCGGCAAGCAAGCGGCCTTGGAGAAAACAGCATCACTCATTGGCGAGGCGGAGCCTGATAGCATCGTGCTGGCGCGTTACATGCAGATCTTCCCGCCGTGGTTATGCGAACGCTACCGACATCGTGTCATCAATATTCATCACAGCTTCCTGCCCTCCTTTGTCGGCGGCAAACCTTACCACCAGGCGGAAGAACGCGGCGTGAAACTTATCGGCGCGACTTGTCACTATGTCACCGAGGAGCTCGATGCGGGTCCGATCATCGAGCAGGATGTGGTGCGCATTCGCCACAGCGACACCACCAAGGACATGATGCGGTTGGGCAAGGACGTCGAAAACGCCGTGCTCTCACGTGGCCTGCGCTACCACCTGGAAGACCGGGTGATCGTGAACGGTAACAAGACGATCCTCTTCTCAAGCTAAGCCTCTGCGATTTCTAGATTTCTCCAAGGGTGGACACAGCAACGTGTCCGTCCTTTTTTTGGGTGACTACAAAGGTGGATGGGCACATCCCTGTGCCCGTCGCGCGCGCTGTCTAAGTCTCTCGTTTAAGGTAATCTCACCGCGAAGAAGACTGAGCTCTTACAGGTGCGGCGTGACCGCTGTTACCCTTGACCCGATCCCATACACGCTGGGTGCGCCGTATATTGTCCGGTCGGCCCGGCAATCCACCCCATACCGTTGCGATCAACCCTCTGTCTATCTCTCTACCGTGTAATTCAGATTCAACTCGTCGGCAGGGACACCACGAATACCCCAGTTGTGACGGGGTGTTTCCGTGAGCGTGATTTCGAGATCGTTGCTTTGGGCCAATCCGGTCTCGGCAAATTTGGCGAAGAGAGCGCGACTAAAAGCCTTCTTGGTTTCGACCGTGCGTCCCTAGAATAAACTGACTTCGATGATCGTGTAGGCTTCGGAGCGATCAGCAGGATGGATGAAATCTTCCGGCGCCAAAGGAATGAAACGGTGAAACCGCTTTTCTTCAGGAAGCCCCAACTCAGCCACCGCACACGAATGAATCGCATCCGAGATGCCCGCGCGATGGGTGTTTCGGTGTTGAGCGTGTCCGTAGATCTTTATCTGTGCCATAACGCTAATTCCGCTGAAAATGCTACCATCCGCGAGTTCGATTTGTCGAGCCACGAGAAGGAAGTGAGCGGACAGATTTTCAATCAGGTTTCTATCCGTGTGCATCCGTGTTGATGGTATGTTGCTTTTGACTCAGGAAACCTGCCGGAGGAAGATCCGAAGGCAAACCCCCGTCGTCCCACGCTTCGGCGTGAGGCGTGAGGGCGAGGGATATTCGACGTCGACGACGGGCTCGGGTGTTGGGATCGGTTGCCTCGACCCCTGAATCCGTGCGGCGAGCTCGGGGGAGGTCCAGTTGTGTTTGGCGGTCTTGGCGGCCAATTGCAGACGCAGCTTTTTGTCCTCTAAAGGGATGAGTAGTCGGTAGTGCGCCCAGTTCAATTGTCGCCCATGGGCGACAATTGGAAAGGCCCGAAAAAACTGCACACAGCGGAGCAACACGGAGCGGTCGAGGTGCAGGTCGCTGGCCAGTCGAGGCAGGGTCTTCGCGCCGTAGTCGGCCCGCTCTTGGTAGAGCAACACGTGCTCGTGAATCAGTCGGCCCATTTCGTGGTAGGCGCTGATCTTGGCGAACTCGGCCTGACGTTGCCCCTTGGATCATCGCGGCAGCCACCGCATCGCGCAGGGCGACATAAGTCTGGGGAACGGGAGTAATCGTATTCGCCGACATCACGCGAACGGGTTGCGGCGAACTTGAGCCAACCCGCGCCGAAAGTCGAAGTCAGAAACGAACCGCCCGACCAGCGCTCGCGATTACCGTAGAACTATAGCTTCCAAGGGGAGAGTTTCGGATGCTTCTGGCCAAGCCAGGAAACGACGGCTTCGCGCAGCTCCGCCGCAAACCCGCGCAGTTCTTTGGCCTCCGCGGCGCTTACCTTGCCGCGGCGTCGTATTCGAGCCCGTTACGCTTGGACCGACAGGTGTCGAGGTAGTCGGCCCCATCCTGCCACTCCTGCCCCAATATTTTTGGCAGGGCCGCGATTGTGAGGTAGTGGGCCTTTTGCTTTTCGGCCTTCCATCCTTCCGCCATGAGAACAATCGCGCAGAGCTGTAGCGCCGCATTGTAGGCAATGTTGAACTGGCCATCGGGCGAGAGATTGCGCTTCGAGTCCTCCAAATCCCGGTCGACTACGCCAAATATTTTGATGATCTGATCGCGCGTCGGCGTGTGGGCCTTGAGCAGATTGGCCTTAACCCAGTCGTTCAAGCTCATCGCTGCCTCCCTTCACGAAGAGTTTGGGTTTGCCCAAAATGTCGAGCAACAGCGGGTGTTGGCTACGTCCCTTTTTGAACTCAGTGGCGGTCATCGTGACCGGATTGATCTCCCGGCCCAGCACCTGCGCGGCAGAGCGCAGCACGGGAGCAAGTTTGCGCAGGCCGGCATCGCCGATGACTAACAGGTCCACGTCGCTCGCGGCCTTGCCTGTGCCCGCCGCCAGTGAACCAAAGACGAAGGCAGCCTTGATTCCTTTCACCGGGGCCAGCACGTCGGCCAGCACATCGCGCAGGCCGGCGGTCTTCAACACGATCTGCTGCAAATCAACGAACAGCGGATGGCTGGCGTTGGCTCGGTAATAGCGACGATTGCCGTCGCGCTCACTCGTGATGAGATCGGCCTGAGAGAGTTTGGCCAACTCAGCTTGCACCGTCTTGACGTTGAGTCCGCTCAGGCGTTCCAAATCTCGCACATGCACTTCGCGCTGCGGATCGGCGAAAAGCAGCCGCAGCACCTCGGCGCGCATTTGGGGGAAGAGAAGGGTCAGCAAGCTCATTGACGGTTTATTCCCTACATATGACGGCTTATTCCCGTCAATCTAAACTTTGCGAACTCAGCCTGACGTTGCCCTTGGATCATCGCGGCCGCCACCGCTTCGCGCAGGGCGACATAAGTCTGGGGAACGGGAGTAATCGTATTCGCCGACATCACGCGAACGGGTTGCGGTGAACTTGAGCCCCCTCGCGCCGAAAGTCGAAATCAGAAACGAACCGCCCTGCGAAACGGGGTAGCCCCGTCGCTGAGTGCATTTGGATTCAAAACTGTAGGGGAGGGTTTCCGAACCCCGCCTTTGGAATCCACGGATGCAACCTTGGTGGGGTTCCTCCTTCGCCGAGGCTAGGGCGGGGTGGGGAGACCCCGCTCTCCATAAACGTCGCCAGTCGTAAAGCGGTTGGGACCAGCCTGAGCCCAATGTCACCTATTAAGTGACATTGGGTTGGCGGGTGATGGCCTCATTATAATGGAGGAGCGGTCCCCTGACCATCCGTGGTCCGTCGGGAGACGGACCCTTCTCAATCCACCATTGGCTCCTCTCTTGGCGAACCCGCGTGTAGTTGCTGAGCAATGTCTCGATGGAGGTGAGATTATCACTTAAGCGCCGAGTTTGGCGATCGTGGCGGCGAGGAGGGATTCGGCGGAGGTGCGGGCGGCTTCGAGGGCGGCGAGCACGGCCATGAGTTCATCCACCTTGGCGACGGTTCGGCGTTGTTCTTCGAGGGGCGGTTTCACAGGGCGAGTTTGTTGCAGACGATTCAGTCCTCGATAGCGATATCCGTTATCAGCGGGACGTGGTCGCTGAGTTTGCTCCACGCCTCGTGGGTTCCGATGGTCATCTCGAAGGGGCGTGCAGGCACTTTCGAACCGGCGAAGTGGTAGTCGATGTGATACTCCTTTTCCGCCGAGTGATGCATGTAGAACGTCTTTTCACTTTCCTGCCCGTGCAGGCAGTTTCGGTCGCGGTGATAAAGGCTGTGGATGTCTCGTTGACCGAGGGCGGTCACGAAATCGCTGAACTTGTGCCGAAGCGTCGGCTTATCGAATTGAAAATTGGCGTTGAAATCACCGGCCCAAACGACGTCGGCCTCGTCCTGAAGGGGGGGCGTAATTTTCCAGCGCGTCGATCAACGGCTGCACATAGGACCGAGCATCTCCATGGGGCATCGCCCAAACCGCGAGCAGGGTGAACGAGAACGGTCCGCTGACCCGAACAGGCAGGATCCAGCGATGTTTCGGGTCATAGGCGGAATGAACCTCCAACGAATACTCCCCAAAAGAGAAGACCCCCAACCCCTTGCGTGGATTGTCGCCGATCCAGTGATGCGACCGCAGCGGTTTTGCTCCGAACGATTGGGTGATGGACCCGGGTTTTTCACATTCCGGGACGACGAGCAGATCGGGCCCAAGTTCCTCGGCGAAGGAAGTCTTGCGATGAAACGCTCTTTTGCAGTTCCAGCTCACCAATCGCATGTGAGGTGTGGTCTGAGGCAAAGACGCTGGAGTGATCATGCTGCGTTGAGCCGAGAGATCGTAGTGGCGAGTAGAGATCCGGCGGTGGCGCGTTGGGGATAACGCGCGCTACCTGCTCGCGCTACTTTGTCCGGAGTTCTTGGGGGACGCGGATGCTTTCGACGAGGTCTTGGATGGCGGGGGGCGTCGGGGGGGTGAAGCGGGCGACGAGTTGGGCGACGGCGAAGTTGAAGAGCATGCCGAGGGAGCCGATGCCTTCGGGGGAGATGCCGAACCACCAGTGGGCGGGGGTGTTCAGCTCGGGGTGCACGAATTTGAACCAAATGATATAGGTCGCGGTGAAGGCGATCCCGACAATCATGCCGCTGATCGCGCCTTCGCGGTTCATCGATTTTTGGAAAATCCCCATGAGGATCGCGGGGAAGAAGGAGGCGGCGGCGAGGCCGAAGGCGAAGGCGACAACTTGGGCGACAAAGCCCGGCGGATTGATCCCGAAGTAGGCGGCGACAATCACCGCGGCTCCGGCAGCAAACCGGGCGCAACGGAGTTCACTTTTTTCCGAAATGTCGGGCTTGATGCCACGCTTGACGAAGTCGTGGGCAAAGGCGGTCGAGATCACGAGGAGCAAGCCGGCGGCGGTGGAGAGCGCGGCGGCGAGCGCACCGGCGGCCACGAGACCGATCACCCAATTGGGCAAACGTGCGATCTCAGGATTGGCGAGCACGATGATGTCGCGATCGATGGTGAGCTCATTGCCCCGCCAACCGGCGGCGGTGGCCTTGGCGAGAAACGCTTCGTCAGGGCTCTGGTCGTTGTAATATTGAATGCGTCCATCGCCATTTTTGTCGTCGAAGGCGATAAGGCCGGTCTTCTCCCAGTTGCTGAACCACTCGGGCACTTCCGAGTAGGTCGCGTTGTTGACGGTGTTGAGCAGATTGGTGCGAGCAAAGGCGGCGATCGCAGGGGCGGTAGAGTAGAGGATCGCGATGAAGAGAATCGCCCAGAACGCTGAGGCGCGGGCCGCCTTGACACTCGGCACAGTGTAGAATCGCACGATCACGTGAGGGAGTCCGGCGGTGCCCACCATGAGGGCGAGGGTAATGGCCGCGACGTCGATCGTGGGGCGCACTCCGGAGGTGTAGGCGGCGAAGCCTAGCTCGGTGCTGAGCCCGTCGAGTTTGTCGAGCAGGTTGATTCCGCTGCCGTCGCTGAGCGTGGAGCCGAAGCCGAGCTGCGGGATCGGATTTCCGGTCATCAGAATCGCGATAAAGATCGCGGGCACGGAGTAGGCGAAGATGAGCACGCAATACTGGGCGACCTGCGTGTAGGTAATCCCTTTCATGCCGCCAAGGACGGCGTAGCAAAAAACGATGAAGGTGCCTATGATGACGCCGGTGTTAATTGGCACTTCGAGAAAGCGGGAAAAGACGATGCCGACGCCGCGCATCTGCCCGGCGATGTAAGTGAACGACACCACGATCGCACACAGCACGGCAACCATCCGCGCGATTTGAGAGTAGTAGCGATCGCCCACGAAGTCGGGCACGGTGAACTTGCCAAACTTGCGCAGATACGGCGCGAGGAGGAGGGCGAGGAGCACGTAGCCGCCCGTCCAACCCATCAGGTAGACGCTGCCGTCGCGTCCCATGAACGAGATCAACCCCGCCATGGAAATGAACGACGCGGCGCTCATCCAGTCCGCCGCCGTCGCCATGCCGTTGTGAATCGGATGGACCGAGGAACCGGAGACATAAAACTCGCTGGTGGAGCTAGCCCGCGAACGATAGGCGATGTAGAGGTAGAGAGCGAACGAGAGACCGACGATGAGAAAGGTCCAATGCTGAACAGTCATGGGGCAGAGCGGGGCTGGGGGCGATCAATCGCGGAGAGGGAGAAAGAGAAAGATAAGGAGGAACGAGGAAGAGCGGGGGATCAGTCTTCGTGCACGTCGTGTTCGCGATCGAGCCGGTGCATGCGCCACCAGTAGTAGGCGATCAGGAGGACGAAGACGTAGATCGAGCCTTGTTGGCCCATCCAGAAACCGAGCTTGAATCCGCCGATCTTAAACTGGTCGAGGTAGTCGACGAAGAAGATCGCGCAGCCAAACGAAACGAAGGCCCACACAAATAAGAGTCCGGCAATTAGCCGCAGATTGGCCCGCCAGTGAGCTCGACGGTTTTCAGGGGTAGCCATAAGACGCAACCAATGGCGGTCGCGTCCCGAGCGGTCAACCGTCGAGTCTGTCGTAAACGCGAGGCGAACCTCCGCGGCCGGCGCTTAACGGTCGGTGCGGAAACGCGGCTGAGCCTTGGCGTGGGCTCGGTGGGTTTCGACGTAGAGTTCGTCGACCAACGCGTCGATTTCTGACGCCCCCATGAACTTCTGGGTGAAGCCGGGGATGAGGTCGTCGAGCGCGAGTTGGGCGGTCTGCAGGAAACCGGCGATCAATTCGCGTGGATCCTCGTCGCCGACGGCGATTCGAATGGTCGTGGGCGAAATGCCGGCGGCCCGGAGCGCGTCGGGTCCGAGTTCGCTATGCGAAGTGAGAGCGGGGCAGAGCACGACGGTGTTGCTCTGGCCGAGCGAAACCATGTGGCCGAACATCGGGGAGAGAGAGTCGAAGAAGCGCTCGAAAGTCATGCGGTCGAGTCCGGCTTTTTCGAAATCGATCGTGAAGAGCGGCGCGGGCAATCCGAGGTAGCTGAGCTTTTCGCAGACCGCGTAGTTCGACGACGCGGGATTGGCGGGGCCGTTGACGGTGACTGCGGGATGGGAGGCGAGCCAGCGAGCGAGGATGCGAGTGTTGATGCACTTCTTGAGCATGCGCATCTCGAGGGTCTTCATACCGCTGAGCACCTCGAAGGCTTTGTCGGCATCGAGGAAGGCGCCCTTCACGTAGTAGACGTTCCAGAAAAGAGTTTGGTCCCAACCGTCGTCGCCCTTGGCGGCAAACATGTTGGCGTTGCGACCGATGACGACGCCGGCGGTCGTGTTGCCGCCGCCAGTGAGGTCCTTGGTGTAACTGTGAATGACGTAGTCGGGACGCTCCTCGAGGACCTCGCGTTGCAACGGCCGAATGAGGAACGGCGTGCCGACGGTCGCGTCGAGCATGACGATGAGGCCGTCGGCGTGGGCGGCCCGGCAGATGGCCGGGACGTCGAGGAAGACGCCGTGCGGGTTACAAGGGCTTTCGATGAAGACGTAGACGTGGCGACCGGCCGCGAGGCGATCAGCGTATTTTGTCTGGGCGAGCTTGAGGGCGGATTTAAAATCGTCGGCGGAGGCACCGTCGAAGAATTCGACCCCGACATTCAGATTAGATTTCTTGGCGAACCAATCGTGGAGGAGTTGGTAGGTGCCGCCGTAGACGTTGCGGGAGGAAAGCACGATATCCTCGTAGCCGACGACGTGCGACAGGATGCCATCGATGGCCGCCATGCCGCTATTGAAATTCCACGCCATGTATTCGTTGGCGTGAGCGCCGGCCTCGATGTCGACGATGTGATTGGCGAGCGCGATCGAAGTCGGATTGAGCAGGCGGGAGTAAATCTCGTGCAGGAACTCGCGGCCTTGAAACGCGTCGTCGATCCACTCCGTGCAGGCGAAGATATAGGTCGCGGTGCGGGTGATGACGGGGTTGGCGGAAAAGATCGCCGCGACGTTGTCGAAAGTCGGGTAGGGGCCCTTGGCTAACGTGGTGGCGGTGGAGTGCCCGAGGGATTGGTGAACGGCGCGGGTCGGGTTTTGCAGGGTGTCGAGTAGCTTGGCTAACTGGAACGCGATAAACTTCTTGGCGTTGAACAAAGCTACCCGGTCGTGGCGCGGGAGTTTGGCGAGCTCGCGGACGGTGGTCTGCCAGAGCTCGTCGAGATCGGTGTGAGCATGGTAGAGCTTCTCGGTCAACCGCAGCATCGGCGCGCCAAAAGGGGACGCGGGGTCGATGTGGAAGTGGGCCAACTGCTCCTCGGCGAGGGTGACCGCGGAGTCAGCGAGCGTCGTTTTGCGGCGGGGCGAAAGAATACGGGAGGCGGGTGCAGTCATGATAAGGGGTCAATTTATGACAAATTGGATGACGCCGTCGAATCGACTCCCTGCCAACGAAATAGCCCCTGCCTCGAACAATTAGGCCATAGGTAGTATCACTCGCTCTCGAGGGAGGCGTGCCGGCGAGGAGCGGACAGGTTCACACGGGCCGACGGGCCACAGGGAAATGCCGCGCCGTTTAATTCTCGATGCGATGCCCGGCCATGACTTTGCCGTCATCAAAGATGACCAACACCCGCGCATCATCCTCCGGCGCGACGTATTCCTTTTCACCGGCCGATTTAATCCCGCCCTGTTCGTGCATTTGCTGCGAAGACTGGGCGCTGCCCGGGGTCGAGGCTTGGCGTTGAGAGTCGTTTCCCGCGGAGTAGGCGGTTCTTGCTTCACTCGCGCCACTCCGCATGGCGACCTCTTGGGAAATCTTAGGGTCGTCGTAATAAGTCCAAGTGACACGGGACCTGTCCTCGGACGTCTCGGTCTCCGCGGGATCGCCCCGCGCCATGGAGACCATTGCGGGATTGAAGCTGGTTTTCACGTAGCCTCACTTGATATCTTTCTGCGCTTCCTTGGGGAGGGCGGCGAAGACCTCGGGCATCTCCTGAATGCGGGCTTCGATGCGACTGCCGGTGGTTACCGTCTGCAACCAATCAGCGCCACGACCAAGCCGATTCCTCCGCCACACAAGGCTATCCGCCAGGCGGATCAGGTGGGGTTCATGGGGCGATCTCTCCCGCCGATTTTGCCCCAAGGCAAGCTCGATCACTGGGCTACTTGGCCTGCTCGATGACGGTGACTTTGTCGTCCTTAAAAGTGATCCGGATGCGATCCTCGACGTGGTCTTGGTAGACTTCGACCCGCACCGGTTCGTAGTAGACGTAGTAGCGCTTGGTAAACGGATCGTAGTCGACAATTCGGCGATAGCCGGCGATCTCGGAGCCGCGATATTCCGAATAGTAAGAGTTGTAGACCCACACCTCACTGCGGCCCTCTTCCGTGACCCGCTCGGATTTTGAATCGGGCTTGCCGAGGGCAATAAAGACGAGGTCGGGCGAAAAACCGATCTCCACGACGGCGCGGCTCAGCTTGTCCTTGGTGGCGGGGTCAAGCTGATTAAAGACCTCGGCTTTCTCCTCGGCACGTTTCTCAAAGGTGTTGCATCCGGCGAGGCCGAGCAGGGCAAGAGTGATCAGAATGCGGGACTTCATAGGGAATTGGGACAAGCGAAACGGTAAGGTGATCCCGTCGATATGCAAATGCACTTGGCGTGGCCGGGCTTCGGCGGCAAGTTGGGACGATGATTCATCCAGGCTTGGTTTCGATCACTTTCCGTAAACTGTCACCCGAGGAGATCGTGGCGTTGGTGCGGACGGCCGGATTGAAAGGCATCGAGTGGGGCGGCGATATTCACGTGCCCCACGGCGAAGTCGGCCGAGCGCGGGAGGTGCGGGACGTGACCCAAGACGCCGGGCTCACGGTGTCGGCTTATGGGAGTTATTTTCGCGTCGGACACAGCGAGAACAACGGCCTGCCGTTTAATCAGGTGCTGGCCAGCGCGCTGGAGTTGGCAGCGCCGGTGATTCGGGTGTGGGCGGGCTCGGTGGGGTCGGCCGCGGTCGACGAGGACGGGCGTTGGCGCATTGTGGAAGACCTGCGCCGGATCACCGACTTGGCGGCCAAAGCGGGGGTGAAGGTCGCCGTCGAGTTTCACGGCGGCACGTTGGCCGACACCCATGAGTCGACCAGCCAGTTGTTGGTCGAAGTCGACCGCCCCAATCTGCACACCTACTGGCAACCCTTGATCGGGATGACCGACGAGGTCTGTGTTCACGCCATCCGTGAGCTGGCCCCCCGCCTCTCTCATCTTCATGTCTTTCATTGGGAGACCGTAAACCAGCGCCAACCGCTGGCGGTGGGGGCGGACCGGTGGCGGAAAATTCTCCAGACCGCCGCGCAGATCGGCGGCGATCGCTATGCGATGCTTGAGTATGTCGAGCACGATACCCCAGAAAGTTTCCGGCGGGATGCGGCGACGTTGATCGGATTGCTCAAGGAACTCTGAGCGAATTGTCGCTGAGGCTCGCGAAGGATCGGGGGAGGCGACGTGGTCAGGACGACGGGTTGCCTACTTTGCCCTTGGCGTCGATCAGTCCCACTGCCTGCCGAGGAGGGATGGCGAGGCGGGTGCGGTTTTTCTGCACGGTGATGATGACCACCGCGGTGATAATGATGGCCGTGGCCACGAACGTGCGGGAGGAGACTTCCTCGTCGAGCAGCCACCAACCGAGGACGACGGCGACGAGGGGGTTGACGAAGGCGTGAGTGGCGGCAAGCGCCGGTGGCACGTTTTTCATCAACCACACAAAGGTGCAAAACCCGATGAGCGAGCCGACGACGATGAGGTAGACGAAGGACCACCATGAGTGGGTGGAGATGGCGGCAAATTCGAGCCGACGGAAATCGCCGGTGAGCAGTCCGACGACGATGAGCGCGCCGCCGCCACCCAGCATCTGCAACGAGGCCGACATGAGCGGTCCTGCGCCGCTCCGGGCGTGGCGCGAATAGATCGAACCAATCGCCCAGAACAGGCAGGCGGCCATGATGACGCCGACGCCAACGGGGGGAAGACGGTGGGCTCCGGATTGCTCCCAAGGAGCCGCGAGCCAAGCGACCCCGATCAGGCCGAGCCCGAGGGCGACCATCGTCAGCGCGGTGGGCCGTTGCCCGCCCTGCCAAGCCCATTCGGTCAAGACGATGAACAACGGTCCCACGCCGATGAGGAGGGCGGCCACACCCGAGGGCACCTCTTGTTCAGCCCAACCGACGAGGCCGTTGCCGCCCACGAGCAGCAGCGTGCCGATGATCGAGTTTTCGAACCATTGCCGAGCGGTCGGCCGCGGCGCCCCGCGGAATTTCAGGAAGCCGAAAAGCAAAGACCCGGCGATGAGGAAGCGTCCGGCGGCCATGGCGAAGGGCGGCATCGTTTCGACAGCGACCCGAATCGCCAAGTAAGTGCTTCCCCAAACGAGGTAGATGGTCGCGAGCGCGAGACCGACGGTGAGGCGTGACGAGGGCGAGGACACGAACCGCTAGTGAACAAACCGCCCGCCATTCTGCAACTGCGGTGATGAGAACGCGAGGTCAGGTCCTGGGCGTGTATTCCATGTGGTGGGCGGTCGCCGCTGCCGTGCCCGCTCCCGCCAGCCGGGTGACGGTATGGAGAGCGCCGTCGATGCCGGCCGAGATTCCCGCTGCAACGATAAATTTGCCGTTGTCGTGAAACCGAGCTGACGGGTCGACGATCGAACGCGGGGCCAGCTGCACGAGCTCCTTGAGCATCGTGTGGTGGGTGGTGATGCGCAGGCCGTTGAGGAGGTCGGCCTTGGCGAGCAATAGCGAGCCGGTGCAAACGCTCACGACGAGCTCGGCGTGTTGAGCGACTCGGCGAATCCACTCAAGCACCGGCGCCTGCCCCATCAAGGCGCGGGTGCCGTTGCCGCCGGGGACGACCAGCACATCTACCCGGGGGCAGGTTGCGAGGAGGTAGTCGGGCACGATTTTGAGGCCGTTGCGCGCTCGGGCGATGCCGGGCAGCACGCCGACGGTGAACACATTGAACAAGGTGCCCTTCGACAGTCCGTCGGCCAGCGAAAACACTTCAAACGGGCCGGCGAAATCGAGCACTTCGACCTCGTCGAAAAGGAGGATGGCGATGTTTTTTCTCATCAATGGGGTGGACCGCAATCATCGAGGAGGGTTGGCAAGAGGCCACTCAAATCGCGGCCCGCTGGCGTGGCGACGGAGGCCCATTTTGAAAGAGATCGATCAAGCGAACTGCGCGACCGGGGGAGCGCACCCGGTCGCCTTCAAGACGGCACCACCGTTCGCCGCCGCGCAAAGAGATCTGCTTTGCGTGGCAGGTCGGGGCGGGCCGGGGATCGCGGGTCGCGACGGAAAATCGAGTTCGTAGCGAACCTCAGTTGCCCGCGAAACCTACCGCGGACTGGATCGCGATTTGAAGAGCAAGCGATCGCCGGCGAACTTTAGTTGGTTGGAAATCACCCCGGCGGTGGCGAGCGTCGCATGGCCGCAAAGGTCGACTTCCGCTTGAGGGGTGAACCAGCGAAGAGGGTAGTGGTCGCTGGCGATCGGCCCAAGAAGGCGGTCTCGGCCCGGCTGTGCGCAAACGCGATCGGTTGACTCACGGCTTCGGGAATCCCGTCGGTCAGCGAGACCACGCCCGCGGGGTTGCCTGTGACTAGTTTGAGCGCAAACGCGTCGATCCAAAAGAAGGGCAGATTTCGGCCCCCCTCATCACAGATAACGGGCGAGGGCTGGTCCGGAGAGTCGGCAGGTGGTCCACTCTTCCATGCGCTCGGCGCCGAGCGACTCGTAGAATTCAATCGCAGATTGATTCCAATCGAGCACCGACCACTCCATGCGTCCGCAGTGGCGTTGGTTGGCGAGGGTGGCGACATGCGTGATGAGGGCCTGGCCAAGGCCTTCGCCGCGAAACTCTGGTTTCACATAAAGGTCTTCCAAGTAGAGTCCGGGCTTGGCGAGGAATGTAGAAAAATTGTGAAAATAGATCGCAAAGCCGCCGACTTGATCGTCGAGAAACGCGAGCACGCACTCGGCAAAAGGCCTCGGGCCGAAGAGGGTCTGCTGGAGACTTTCCTCAGTGGCTTCCACTTCATGATCCATTTTCTCATAGGTAGCGAGGTCGTGAATGAATTGGAGAATCGTGGGCACATCGGCTGGGGTCGCGGAGCGAATGGAGACGGGCATACCCTCAGGGCGGAGACTTGCCGAGGATTGTCAAGATTCTGGGCCTGGGATTGCCCATCGACAAACGTCCGGCGAAGGCATTTTTGTTCAGCTAGCAATTGTCTTATGTTGACTCACCCTGCCTATATTATTCCCACAATAAACACCATGCTCTGGGTGATGGGCGGGTTGCTGGTTGGGTTGGCGCTCGGGTATTATGCGGTTCGCCGGGGCGGGTCGGTGGTGAAAACGGTGGAGCCTAGCGAGGCGCTTAAGTTGGCGATGTTGCAGAATTCTGAGGAGCGTTATCGGCAGCTGTTCGACTCAGCGTTGGAAGGGATTTACGAGACCTTTCAAAATGGAAAATTCCGCAACGCTAATCCCGCGATGGCGCAGATCTTTGGTTATGAATCTCCGGCGGACCTGACAGCCCTCTCCGGGGCGCAGGTGCAGGCGCTTTATGTGAACGCGGGGCGGCGGCAGGAGTTCTATGCGGCGATCAACCGGGATGGTCATTTGCGGAATTTCCAATCACAGGTGCAGCGCAACGATGGGGCGATCGCGTGGATCTCCGAAGTGGTGCGGATGGGTCGCGATGATGGGACGGGCGAGGTGTATTATCAGGGCTTTGTGACGGACATCACCGATCGAAAGCGGGCCGAGTCCGATCTGCGCGAGAGCGAGGAGCGGTGGCGGTTGGCCGTCGAGGGCAGTGCCGCCGGGGTGTGGGAGAGCAATCTTCTCACGAGGAAAGCGTTTTATTCGGACCGCAGCAAAGAGATGCTCGGGTTTCTCCCCGACGATGTCTTCAACGAGTCGAGGGAGTGGACCTCGCGGATTCACCCCGACGATCAGCGTCTTGGGGTGCAGGCGATGCGCGACCACCTGGAAGATCGAAAGCCCTACTACGAGGTGGAGCATCGTTTGCAATGCAAGGACGGCAGCTACCGCTGGATCTTGTCGCGGGGGCGCAAGATGCTCGACGAGCAAGGTCAGGCGACCCGCATTTTAGGCACGCACCTTGACGTGAGCGATCGCCGCCGTTCGGAAGAGAAGATTCGGATGAGCGAGCAACGGTTTCGCACCTTGTTCGAGTCTTCTCCGTTCGGAATCGTGGAGTTTGATTTTCGGGATGAAGTGGCCTGGCTCGATCAACAGCGGCTCGGCGGGTTGACCGATTTGCACGCGTTCTTGAGTAAAGGCACCGGCGGGTTGGACGAGGTGTTGAAGGTCATGCGGCTGACGCAAATCAATGCCGCCGGGCTGGCCCTCGTCGGCGCGCGATCAGCACACGAGATCACCGAGAACCTCCATCGGTTTGCGAATCAGGGAGTTTTGAAAGCAAAGTTCGAGTTGCTCGTCGCGATCTGGAATGGCCAGTATGAATACGAGGCCGAGATCACCCTGCGGGCGTTCGATGGATCGCTCCGGCGACTCCACACTCTCTGGCGAGTGCCGCTGGTGGAGGATCGCCCGATGTTCGACCAAACCCAATTGGTGTTAGTGGATTTGACGCGCTTGAAATCGACGGAGGTCGCACTGGAGCAGGAGCGCGAACGTTTGCGGGTGACGCTGGGCGCGATGGCCGAAGCCGTAGTGACCGTGAGCCGAGACCGACGGATTCAGTTTTTGAACATGGCTGCGGCCGACCTCCTCGGGTGGAAAGAGTCCGACGCGCTTGGAGAGTCGATTGAAAGTCTTGGGGCGTTGCAGGATGGAGTATCGAAGTCACTCGTCCCTTGGCCAGCGGAGGCGACGATGGATGGCGATCGTCTGGTCGATCTGCGTCTGCGGACAGTCTTGGTGCGCCGGGACGAGCGCCACTTCCTTGTCGATGGCCGATGCGCGCCGATGCACGATCAGGAGGGTCGAGTGGTGGGCGCGGTGTTGGTGATGCGGGACATTTCGGAACGCGCCCGCTTGGAGGATGAATTGCAGAGGGCTTCGCGCATCGAGTCGGTCGGACTGTTGGCCGGCGGCATCGCCCATGATTTTAACAACATCTTGGCGGTGATTATGGGTAACCTGACTTTGGCACTCATGGATGACGACGTGAAGAAAGGGCGGATCGTGCGATGGTTGAGCGAAGCGGAGAAGGCGGCAACGCGCGCGCGTGATTTGACTCAACAGCTGCTGACCTTTTCCAAGGGCGGTGAGCCGGTGCGGACTTTGGTGTCGCTCTCCGACTTGGTGCGCGAGGCTGCGGCGTTTGCGTTGCACGGAGCGAGTGCGCGGTGTGAGTTCTCCATCGCTGAGCAGGCTTGGGCCGCCGAGATCGATCGCGTGCAGATCGGTCAAGTGGTGCAGAATCTGGTGTTGAACGCCGTGCAGTCGATGCCGCAGGGCGGGGTGATTCGGATCGCGGTGGAAAACAAGGTCGTGAATGCGTCCGCCCGGCTACCGTTGGCGGAGGGGCGCTATCTCCGGCTCGATGTCACCGATCAGGGGACCGGGATTGAGGCGGCGGATGTGGAGCGAATTTTTGAACCGTATTACACGACCAAGTCGTCGGGATCGGGGCTCGGCCTGACGACGGTTTTCTCGATCGTCCGGAAGCATCACGGCCATATTTCGGTGGTGTCGACGAAAGGGCAGGGCGCGACCTTCTCGGTCTGGTTACCGGCGTCGATGGAGCTGGCGCCCCCGGTCGATGCGAGGAGCACACCGTTTGCGTCGTTGTCGGGCCGAGTCCTTTTCATGGACGACGAGGAATCGATCCGGATGATGGCGGCGGCCTTGTTGACGCGCCTCGGGATGGAGCCCGTGACGGCGGAGGACGGGGAGGAAGCGGTGACGCTTTATCGCGAGGCTCAGGAGAAGGGAACGCCGTTTGCCTTGGTGGTGATGGACCTGACTGTGCCGGGCGGTATGGGGGGGCGTCGGGCGATGGAGGAGATTTTGAAGATTGATCCGCAGGTGCGGGCGATCGTTTCGAGCGGCTATTCGGGCGATCCCGTGATGGCCAATCCGCGAGCTTACGGTTTTCGCGGAGTGGTGGCGAAGCCGTATCGAATCACCTCGCTGGCGAAGACGCTGCGCGAAGTCTTAGCGGAGGAGAATCCCGCCTAGGGCGGGGTCTTGCGATTTGCCTTTGGCTGCCAAGATTGTTTACTGGAAACATGATCGTGGGTTGGCGAATTTTCTGGTGGTTGGGAGTGGCCCTGCTTGTCGTGTCTCCGGCGAGGAGTCAGCCGCTGGCGTATAGTGAGCCGGAAATCAAGGCCGCCTTGATGCGGGTGATTGAGGATCAGCTGGTGGCGTTTCGGAACGACGACTGGGAAGCGGCCTACCAGTTGGCGTCGGAGAGTTTTCGGCGGAGGATGCCCTTTGAGCGGTTTTCGAGAATCATTCAGCAGAGCTACCCGATCATTTGGAAGAACACGCGGGTCGATTTTGGGCTGCCGACCGACAATAGCCGCTTGGCTCGAGTGCCGCTTCGGGTGCACGCGGAGCTGGTCTCGGCTTCGTTTGACTACTTGTTAGCGTTCGAACGGGGCCGCTGGTTGATCACCGGCGTGCTTCCCTCGGGGGAATCGGCGCCCTTCTGAAGCTCCGGCGCAGAGAGGAGGGCGAGTCCTGGAAGGGACGCAGTCCGGATACAGGATTGCAATGCCGGGGGAATCCGCGACGGTAGTTATCTTTACACAACATGTTCAAAAAGTTAATCGCGAAGCTACGCGGCAAAAAGGTAGCGCCCACTCCGGAGAAACCAGCGGTTTCGCGGGCAAAAGAATCAACTCCAGCGAAAAGTCCCCGCCCGGCACGCACTCGTGATAGCCAAGCGCAGGAGCCGTCGGCTCGTGGTCGGTCCGAGCGGTCGGGTGGCGCGGATCATGCAAGTGGCCGCGGCCGAACGGGTGGCCGTGGAGCGACGGGTGGCCGCGGAGCAGCCGGCGGTCGTGGTCGGGGATCCGATGACCGCGGCGAGCGTCGTGGTGCCGGTGGACGCGGCCCCATGCGCGAATCCGCGCCGCGGGATCGCGATTTCGAACATCCGCGACGGGAGCCCATCAAGCCGGCCGTGCCGGTCAATGTGCCGAAGATGGATACCGCTTTTTCCAAGCTCGGACTCTGCGATGCGCTGGCCTACGGGGTGCAAGAAAAAGGTTACACCGAACCGACGGCCATTCAGGCGCAGGCGATTCCAGAAATTTTGGCGGGTCGAGATGTGATCGGTTCGGCCCAAACGGGCACGGGTAAGACGGCGGCGTTTGCCCTCCCCATTATCCAAATGCTCGGCGGCCACGGTGCCTTGCGTTGCTTGATCCTCGAACCCACCCGGGAACTGGCCCTGCAGGTGGAAGAAGCTTTTCAAACCTATGCCAAGTTCACCGATCTTCAGGTGACGATCGTTTACGGTGGCGTGGGCTACGGGAAGCAGCTCGACGATTTGAAGCGCGGGATGGACATCCTCGCGGCGACGCCGGGACGTTTGCTCGATCACTTGGAACAGCGAAACTGTTCGCTCAAGGACATCGATGTCCTCGTCCTCGACGAGGTTGACCGCATGCTCGACATGGGCTTTTTGCCGGACGTGAGGCGGATCGTGGAACAGACCCCGAAGTCGCGCCAAACATTGTTCTTCACCGCGACGCTGCCACCCGAGATCGCCAAATTAGCGAGCTGGGCACTGCGGGACCCGGTGCGCGTCGAAATTGGCCGCCAGCGTTCGCCAGCGGAGACGGTGTCACACGCGTTTTATCCCGTGGTCGCTTCGCAGAAGTTCGAATTATTGGAGCTCCTGCTGGAGGAAACGGAATTCAAGAGCGTCCTCGTCTTCACTCGCACTCGGATGGGTGCCGACCGGATCGCCCGTCGACTGCTTAAGAAGGGCCACACGGTCGCGGTAATGCACTCCGATCGCAGCCAACGCGAACGCGTCGAGGCCTTGACGGGTTTCAAGAGCGGCGAGTATGAGATGCTCATCGCGACGGATATCGCGGCTCGTGGTCTCGACATCGCGGGGGTTTCTCACGTGATCAATTACGATGTGCCGGAAAATGCGGAGGATTACGTCCACCGCATCGGCCGCACGGGTCGGGCCCAGAACACGGGCGACGCGTTTACCTTGGTGACCGAGGATGATGTCCGCGATGCGCGGAGCATTGAGCGCTACATGGGCGTGGCCGTGGAACGCAAGAAGGTCGAAGGCTTTCCTTACATTTACTCGGCGCTGTTTGATGAAAACGCCCAGCCGGCGGTCGCTAAGCCGACGAGCCGCCTGCACCGCGGCATGCGTCGTTGATCGCTTAGGAGCCGCTCCGCCGGTAGGTGGCGGGCGGCATCCCTGTTTGGCCGCGAAATACGCGGCTGAGATAATTGGGATTGGGAAAGCCGCAGTGCGCGGCGATTTCCTTGAGCGACAGGCTGGTCCCGCGCAACAGGCGGGCGGCCTCTTTAATCCGCTGCTCGGTCAACCACGAGGCGGGCGGCAGACCGGTGTGCGCGGCGAAGAGCCGGCTGAAATGATAGCGAGACATGCCGGCTTGTTGCGCGAGGTCGGTCACGGAGAGCGGTTCGGCGAGGTGTTGCTGGGCGAATTGCCGGGCGCGTTCCAACGCCGGTTGCGCTTGAGGATGCGGATGGTGGGTGCGCGGCAATGCGGAGAGTCGCATCGTCAACTCGTAGGCGAGGGCAGAGGCGGCGAAGGCATCGGTGAGTCGATGCGTGAGGGCCTCGCGGACGATTCGGGCCGCGCAGGTCACCGACGGGGAAGTGGCCTCGAGCGAAACCAAAGCGCCGTGGGTGTGTTCAATGGTTCGCCAGAGTCGAGTGACCTCGCGACCGTGGAGGCAGACGTAGATGAACTCCCAAGACGGTGAATCGGGAGGCAACCAATAGTGGTGATCGTGGGGGATGTGGAGCAGCATGGCGGTGCCGGCGACCACAGGAGTGGTTTTCCCGCCAATCCGCAGGCAGCCTTGCCCGGCGAGCGTGTATTGAAAGAGGCTGAACTCGGCCCGGCCGCGTTTCAGACCGTGCCAGTTGTAGTGGGCCTCGCGCACCACGGAGTGCCCCACGTTGCCGAGCATCGCCCGCAGGGGGAGCGTGCGGTCGGGAAAGAACACCGAGTGCTCGCCGAGGGGTGGAGGGTTCTTGAGCGCGAGCACGAATAGATAGAAATTAGCACAAGCTGACCCTAGCAAGACTGGAAATGATTTTGTAGGCTGGGCACGAATCTATAACTCTATCCCCATGCCCCTCAAAATTGCTTTCATCGGTGCCGGTTCGATCGGCTTCACCCGCAAACTCCTCGCCGACTTGCTCACGGTGCCAGAATTCGCCGACCTCGAGCTGGCCTTCACGGATATCAACGCCCGCAACCTCAAGATGGTGACAGAGATTTGCCGCCGAGACATCGAGGCCAACGGGCTGACCACTCGCATCACCGCGACGACGAAGCGGCGGGAAGCGCTGGCAGGCGCGAAGTATGTGTTTTGCGTCGTGCGAGTCGGCGGGATGGAGGCGTTTCAGCACGATATCGAGATTCCGTTGAAATACGGCGTCGACCAGTGCGTGGGCGACACACTCTGCGCTGGCGGCATCATGTATGCGCAACGGGGGATCGCGGCGATTTTGGACTTTTGCCAGGATATCCGAGAAGTCGCGGCGCCGGATTGCCTGTTGCTCAACTATGCCAACCCCATGGCGATGATGACGTGGGCGGCCAACGTCTACGGCGGCGTGCGCTGTGTCGGACTCTGCCACGGGGTGCAGCACGGGCACGCTCAAATCGCGAAGGTGCTGGGGCTCGAGCGGGATACCGTCGACATCATCTGCGCCGGGATCAATCACCAGACTTGGTATGTGTCGGTGAAGGTGAACGGGAAGCAATCCACGGACAAACTCCTCGCGGCGTTTGAACGCCACCCGGACTATGCCCAAACCGAGAAGGTGCGCATCGATATGTTGCGCCGCTTTGGGTATTACTCGACGGAATCAAACGGCCACCTCAGCGAATACGTTCAGTGGTATCGGAAGCGTGCGAGTGAGATCAAGCGTTGGATTCACATGGGTTCTTGGATCAGCGGCGAGACGGGCGGCTACCTGCGAGTGTGCACCGAAGGGCGCCATTGGTTTGAGGCTGAATTCGGGAAGGGCGAGCGTCCGCCGACCTTGGTCTACAAACCGGAGAACCGCAGCGACGAGCACGGCAGCCGGATCATCGAGGCGCTGGAGACGGGTCGCGTTTATCGCGGTCACTTCAATATGCCGAACGAAGGCACGATTTCCAATCTGCCAGCGGATGCGATCATCGAGGCGCCGGGCTTCGTGGACCGCCACGGCATCAATATGATTCAAGTCGGAGATCTGCCGCTCGGGTGCGCGGCGGTGTGCAACGCGAGCATTTCGGTGCAGCGCCTCGGGGTCGAGGCGGCGGTCCACGGCAACGATGAGTTGTTGCGACAGGCGTTCATGATGGATCCGCTCACGGGGGCGGTGTGCAACCCGCCGGAGATTTGGCAAATGGTCGACGAGTTTCTCGTGGCCCACCGGCCGTGGCTGCCGCAATACAAACGGGCGAGCACCGCGGCCAAGAAGCGCCTTCAGAAAGGGCCGTTGATCAAGACCAAGGTCCGCCGAGGAGCCGCGCGGCTCAAGACGCGATCGCTGGCGGAATTGAAGGCGGAGAAGGAGAATCCCCGCGCCGGACATTGAGGCCGGCGAAGGTCGGTGGGAGGCTGAGGCGACCGGCCGTGCTCACTCCGCGATTGCCAGCAAGGCGTCGGGGCGGTGGGGTGGCGAGCGATGCACTTGGAAATACCAGCAGGAGAGTTCTCGGGCTATATCTTCGATTTGGACGGCACCTTGGTCGACACCATGCCGCTCCATTACCGAGCGTGGCGGGATGCCCTGCGATCAGCGGGTCTGAATCAAGACTTGGACGAGGCCCTGTTTTACTCGCTTGGGGGAGTGCCGGCGGTGGAGGTGGCGGGGATTTTAAATCGGCACTACGGGACCGATTTCGATCCGCTGGGCCTGCGCGAAGCGAAGGAGGTGCAGTTTGCCGCTCTGTTGCCGAGCGCGCCGTTGATCGGGGCGGTGGTAGATTTTGCCCGCATGGTCGCGCGCGCGCATCCGGTGAGCGTGGCGTCGGGCGGTCCGCGCGATCTGGTGGGAGCGACGCTGGCGTTTCACGGACTCGCGCCGTTGTTCCCGGTGGTGGTGACGGCCGACGATGTCGAGCGGGGCAAGCCCGCGCCGGACACGTTTCTGCTGGCGGCCGAGCGAATGGGCGTGCCTCCGACTGAGTGTTTGGTGTTCGAGGATGCCGATCTCGGGATTCAGGCCGCGGAGGCTGCGGGGATGCGTTGGGTGAAGGTGCCGCGACTCATCCCCTCGGCGTAACCCGGCGCTCGGTAGGCGAAAGAGTTTTGCCGTCGCAACCAAATCTGTTCTGTTCGGCGAATGACTTTCGAAGAGTTGGCCAAACCTGAAGTGCGATCACAGCCGGTCTATGAGCCGGGGAAACCGATCGAGGACGTGGCGCGTGAACTCGGTCTAGACCCGGCCAGCATCATCAAGCTGGCCTCAAATGAGAATCCCTTTGGCGCGTCGCCGCGCGCCCTCGCGGCGGCTCGCGCCGCCCTCAACCACGCCGAACTCTACCCGGATCCCGGGTGCTTTGCGTTGCGAGTAAAGCTGGCGACGAAGTGGAAGCTGACGCCGGAGCAGTTTGTGATCGGCAACGGGTCGAACGAGATTCTCGAGTTGCTCGGGCACGCCTTTCTGCGGCCAGGCGACGAAGTGGTGATGGGTAATCCGGCCTTTGTCGTCTACAAATTAGTCACGCGGTTATTCGGCGCGACGGCGATCGAAGTGCCGCTGGTGAATCACACCCATGATCTCGGAAGTCTGGCGGCAGCGGTCACGGCCAAGACGCGGATGGTGTTTGTGCCCAGCCCGAACAACCCCTCCGGCACGACGAACACCGAGGCCGAGTTGCTCGCCTTTGCCCGCCGCCTGCCGGATCACGTGATCCTCGTCTTCGATGAAGCTTATGCCGAGTATCTGGAGGCGGCGCCTGACTTGCGTCCGCTGATCGCCGAGGGGCGCAAGGTGGTTTGCCTGCGGACATTTTCCAAGATTTACGGATTGGCGGCGATGCGGGTGGGGTATGGCTACGCGAGCGCCGATCTGGTGGCGTTGCTTAATCGGGTGCGTCAGCCATTCAACGTGAATGCGATCGCCCAAGCCGCCGCGACCGCCGCCTTGGATGACACGGAGTTCACGGAATCTTGCCGCCGGAAGAACCAGGCGGGACTGCAGCAATTGGCCGAGGGGTTTTCCGCACTCGGCTTGGAGTTCGTGCCGAGCCACGGAAACTTTATTCTTGTCAACGTCGGCGACGGCGCGGACGTGTTTGGGAAACTCCAGGGCCGCGGCGTGATCGTGCGACCGATGCGGGCCTATGGGATGCCAGCTTGGTTGCGAGTTACCGTCGGCACGGAAGCTCAAAACGGTCGACTGCTGGCCGAGCTCAGGTCCGCGTTAGCCTGTGAAAGCGCTGATTAAAGACTACTTTGCGGATGTTTCATCAATCTCAGCAAAGGCGTCCGCTCGAACCACGCGCAGGGGGATCAACCTTCGCACGAGGCTTCGGGCAGACCAGCCTGCGCGTCCCCCTCGGCCACTCGGTGGATGGGCACGTCCCGGTGCCTATTTGTATTCCCTAGCATCACGACGTTCTCTTCCTTTATTCAGCGTCTCCCTAAAGGCCGGCGGCGTCGGGTCAATCCTTCGCCGCCGCGCGCCTCAGCCGATCGTTGATTGCCTCGGAATAAGGGCCAATCGGTGCGCGCTCGATGTGGAGCGTCTGGTAGCCTTTTCCGTCCAGTTCCCGAATCAGCGCAAACAGCCGCTGGGCGGCCTGGAGTTGATCGCCCGTCTCGGTCAGGTAGTAACCGCCTCTGACCATATTCCCCTGGGGCCGAGTGAAATAAACCCACGCTTCACCGCCACCAGGCTGCGAGGCCGGAGCGGATCGAATTTTCGAATGCAAGATGACCTTGGCGCGAGGACTGTAATGCCGCGAAAGCATCCCCGGCGCTAACTGCGGTTGGTCAGATCTTGTTTTTGCGACGGCAGGAGAAACCACGGGAGTTCCCAGAACCTTGCTCAGTTCGTCGCAGGTGATCGCGCCCGGCCGCAGCAAGTGGACGCGACGGGGATTCCTCACATCGACAATCGTCGACTCCAACCCAAAGCGGCAGGGGCCTCCGTCGAGAATGGCCGCGATTTTGGATCCGAGATGGGTGCGCACGTGTTCCGCCGTGGTGGGGCTGACGTAGCCGAAGGGGTTGGCACTCGGCGCGGCGAGCGGCAGACCGCAGCGCTCCAGCAGTTGCTGGAACAACGGATGTTGCGGCAGGCGCACCGCGACGCTGTCGAGTCCCGCAGTCACCAGATCGGGAACGATCGCTCGCTTGGGCAGAATGATCGTCAGCGGACCCGGCCAGAAGTGCTTCGCGAGGGTCCGAGCAATCTCGTTGGGTTGAGCGATCTCCTCCAGTTGGTCCCAATGATGAAGGTGGACAATCAACGGGTCCGATTGAGGGCGCCCCTTGGCGAGAAAGATTTTCCGGCAGGCCTTGAGATCGAGCGCGTTGGCGGCGAGGCCGTAGACCGTCTCGGTGGGGATGCCGACCACCTCCCCTTCCCGCAGTCGATTCGCCAACCGAGCTAGATTGCGGGAGGTTCCGCGGTAGATCTTGGCTTGGGGGCGTCGGTTCATGGCATGAAAAAGCCGGAGTGGGAAAACTCCGGCTCAAAGTGATTCGTTGGGAGACGATTACAACGCCAACAACGTGTTGCGGGACTGCTTGATCGTGCGGGTGACCGCGCGCTGCTGCTTGGCCGAAAGTCCGGTGTATTTACGAGGCAGGATCTTTCCCGTGTCCGTGACATAACGGCTCATCAACTGCGGTGCAGTGAAAGGAAATTGCTCGGGAGTAAGGCTCTGCTTCGTTTCTTCGGTAGTGCTCATGACGGGAAAGGGACTAGAGAGGATTGAGCGTCAACCGGGGATGTCAATGAACATTTTGGTCGTTGGAAGGTTGACCGCCGCGTCACTTGTCTTGTTCATGGCTCCGTCTGGGGCCGTAGCTCAATTGGATAGAGCTGTTCCGTCCTAAGGAAAGGGTTGTGGGTTCGACTCCCGCCGGCCCCACCAGATTTCTTGGTCGGGTGGTCCGCCGCGGGCCTAGGCTCCACCGGCCCATTTGGGCTTGTTTCGGAGATGGTAGAGGCGTTCGCCCGCTTTGGGTTCGAAGAAGATGCCCTCGTCCTCCCGATTGCTGAAATCGTCTTGGTTGATGGTCCGCCAATCCCGGTCGCCGAGGTTGATCGCATCGCATTGGGCTTGGCTTCAATCCGGTCGCCAGCGTGACCCGCACCCGCGGCGTTTCCACCCCGGTGTCGGCCTCGTAGGTGCCCGATGCCATGAACGTGGGTTGAGTAGGCGAGTATCCCCCATGTCTCGTCTCTAAATTTGTCCCACTGCTTCACAAAGTAGTCCCGGCAGCGATAACCGAGGCGGTTGATGTGGTTGCCGTGAGTGAGCGAGACCTCGGTGAGGTGGTGGTGGGCGTAAATGATGAGCTCTCCTTGGTCGCTTCGCTCACGATCGCTCGCCCATGACCGTGGCGCGATACTGGGAAGGGGACATTCCGTGTTGGCGGCGGAAAGCTGAGGAGAAAACGGACGGACTCTCGAAGCCCGAAGCATAGGCGATCTCGCCCAACGTGAGCGAAGGTTCAGCCATGAGTTCGATCGCGTGCTCGCAGTGCATCCGCTGAGCCTCGGCGTAGACCGACGTGCCGAGGGCTTTGCGGAAACGGATCTCGAGCACGCGCCGAGTCACCCCGGCCGCCCGAGCGACGTCTTCGGTGTAGATCGTGTTGCCCACATGTTCGCGGAGGTGATCGAGGGCCACTGCGACCACTTCATCCTCCACGGCGAAACGGTCGGTGGAGGCCCGGGTCACGATCTTCTGGGGGCTGACGAGGGTCTCGATCGCAGGCGGACGTTTCCCGTCCAGTGCCAGCTGTAGGTTCTCGGCGGCGAGATAACCGATCTGCTGGGTGTTGAGTTGAATGCTCGACAGCGGCACATGGGCGAATTCGATCCGCGCCAGATCATTGCCAACCCCGAGGATGGCGACGTCCTCCGGGACTCGCAGCCCGACGCGGGCGCAGGCTTCGTCGATCTCGAGGGCAACCCGATCGGTGAAACCGAGAATTCCAATCGGACGGGGAAGCTTTGTGAGCCACGCTGCCAGGCGGGTCCGTGTGGCGTCGGGGTAGGGGGAGTTCTGATCTCCTTGCGGCAGGGAGTGGCGCGGGACCGGTGTCTTCACGCCGAGCTCACGCGCTTCTCCGCAAAACCCACGGTAACGCTGGAGCGAGCCCAGATGCGTCGTGTTGCCGCAATAGGCGAAGTGGCGAAACCCTCGACCGTGAAGGTGGCGGCAGGCCATCTGGCCGACCCGCAGATCATCAGTGTTAATCAGGGGAATGCGCGGCGTAGCGATCTGCCCAGAGACATTGACGATCGGCTGTGGCAGCACAGCGAGAGCGGTCTCGCTGCGGCGGGTCGCGACGCGAGCGATGATCCCATCGAGTCTCAGGCGCTGCAGCGCGGCGGGATCATAGGTGCGAGGATCGTTAAACTTGAGCACCGTGACCTCGGGGCGCTGGCGAAAGAACTGCGCGACCCCGCGGAGAATCCCCCGGCCGTGTTCGGTCGAGAGCGAGAGAAACACCGCGATACGGCGGGGCGGAGGCATGAGGCAACCATGGATCGGATTCGCAAAATATAAACTCTTTTTCGTATTAACGTGTATCTAACCGCCGCCGTTCCCGCTATGCTCGGCCTTCGCTTCCTCCTGTGCCTCGCGCTTCCTTTCCTATGAGTTCTCCCCGGGTCCTTTTGACCACCACTTCGTTTCAAGACACGCCCGGCGGGCATCACGACATGCTCGCCGCCGCGGGTTTCGATCTCGTGCGGGAGCGCGGGCCGTTGTCCGAGGAGCGGATGCTCGAGCTGGCTGGTCAGTTCGACGCCTACCTCTGTGGCGACGATGCACTGACGCGCCAGGTGATCGCCAAATCGCTGCCGCGCCTCAAGGTGATCAGCAAATACGGCATCGGGCTCGACAAGATCGACGTGACCGCGGCCACCGACTTGAAAGTGCCGGTGCTGTTCACACCCGGTGTGAATCACACGACGGTGGCCGAGCACACGTTTGCCCTGCTGTTGGCGGCCGTGCGCAATCTGGTGGTGGAGGCAAATCACGTCGCCTCCGGTCGGTGGACTCGCCTCACCGGCAACGAAATTTGCGGCAAGACTCTCGCGATCGTCGGCTTCGGTCGCATCGGCAAGGAAGTCGCCGTCCGTGCCCGCGCCTTCGGCTTGCACGTGATCGGCTACGGAAACTATTGGGACGAGGACTTTGCCCGCTGGCATCAGGTCGAGCGAGTGGAGCAGTTCGATGATGTCCTGCGACGCGCCGATTTTATCTCGCTGCACACCAAACTCACTCCGGCGACGAAGGGATTGATCAACGCGAAGAACTTCCCGCTTATCAAGCAGGGTGCCGTGATCGTGAACACAGGCCGGGGCGAGTTGGTCGACCTCGACGCGCTCGTGGTGGCGTTGAAGTCGCGTCCCCTGCTCGCCTACGCCGCCGATGTGCTCGATCAAGAGCCGCCGCCCGCGGATCACCCTTTGCTGGGTCTGCCCAACGTCATCCTCACCCCCCATATCGGCTCCCGCACCCATGAGAGCGTGCAACGCCAAGCGAGCTGTGCAGTGGAAAATCTCACCCGATTCCTCGCTGGGCAGAAACCGATCGCCCAAGCGAATCCCGAACTAAGCCGCGACTAACCCCGACCCCTTTATCCGATGCCTGAAGTCTTTCACATTATCCCAGAGTCTCAGCACAACGATCTCGTTGCGGCCGTTTACCGTCACCGTGGATTTCATGCTGACGAAGCCGCCGAGGGCGCTCGCTTCTGCGCGGAGGCTACCCGTCATGGGATTCGCACGCACAACGGGATCAAGGCCCTGCACCTCGATCATCTCTTCGGCTCCGGCTCGCAGGGCTGCGTGCCCGGTGCGCAGATCGAGGAAATCCCTACGCGCTTTGCGGCCACGAAAATTTGGAATGCTCATCGCAAACTCGGCCAGTCGATCGGCTACCGCGCGATGGCCGAAGCCATGCGCCTCGCGGACGAGTTTGGAGTCGGCACGGTCTCCGTGGACAACGCGTTTCACTACCTGTGGGGCGGCGGCTACGTGATGGAGGTCGCGAAGAAAGGCTACCTCGCCTACACGAATTGCACGGCCGCCCTCGCGGAAGTGGTGCCGTTCGGAGGAAAATTTCCGACGCTGGGCACGAATCCCCATTCGTGGGGATTTCCCACGATGGACGCCGTCGGCTACCCGATCGTAATCGACTGGGCCACGTCGGTCGTGGCCATGGGCCGGGTGCAGCAACTCAAGCGCGAGGGCAAATCACTGCCGCCCTTCGCCGCGGTCGACCAAGACGGCCAGCCCACGATCGATCCGAACCTCGCGGTCTCGCTGCTGCCGTTTGGCGCGCACAAGGGCTACGGCCTCGCGTTGATCAACGAGCTAGTCGCCGGCTTCATCGGCGGGTCGCTGCCGACGATTCGCAACCGTTGGGATCAAGCAGAGGGCGACAAGGGCACGTGCTGCTTCTACTTCCAAGTCATCCATCCCGAGGCGATCAGCAGCGGCGCCTTCGCCAAGGGGCGCACGCAGGCGGAGAACGTCAAGGCGGTCATCGCCGATGTGCTCGGTCACGGAAACGACGGTTGCCTGTTGCCCGGTCAGATCGAGGCGGAGTGGGCTACGAAAACCGCCGCCGCCGGAGGCTTGCTGTTTAGCGCGGCCGAGATCGCGGCATTCAACGACCTCGCCCGCGAGAGCGCTGAGTCGGAATGGGACTCCGCTCAATTTAAGACCATCGCGCTGTGAACAACTATCTGAACGAACTCTTCGGTCTCGCCAACAAGGTCGCCGTCATCATCGGCGGCACGGGCGAACTTTGCGGAGCGATGGCTGAGGGCCTCGCCGGGGCGGGCGTTGAAGTTGTCCTCGTTGGACGCAATGCCGAGAAAGCCCAAGGGCGCCTCGATCGCATCGCGGCCGCCGGAGGCCGCGCGTGGTTTCACTCCGCCGAGGCCACCAGCAAGGCGGACCTGATCGCTTTGCGCGACGCCGTGGTGAAACAGTCCGGCGGCATCGACATCGTGGTCAACGGTGCTGGCGTCAACTCAGCGACCCCCTTCAACGAGATCACCGAGGAGGAGTTCGACCGCATCGTGAACGTGAATCTCAAGGGAGTGTTCTTGGGCTGTCAGGTCTTCGGCGAGTATCTGGTCGGTCGAGGGCAGGGCGGTTCGATCATCAATCTCGGATCGATGTCGGGCATCGTGCCGCTGTCGCGGGTCTTCACTTACTCAGCCACCAAGGGCGCGGTGCATAATCTTTCGCTCAACTTAGCGCGGGAGTGGGCGCCTCATCGTGTGCGAGTCAACGTGCTCGTGCCGGGATTTTTCCCCGCCGAGCAGAACAAGAAAGTGCTCACGCCTGAACGGGTCGCGCACATCATGGGGCACACCCCGATGAAGCGCTTCGGCGAGTCCCGCGAACTCATCGGCGCCACTCTCCTCCTCGCGAGCGACCGCGCGGGTTCCTTCATCACTGGCGAGGAGCTCATGGTCGACGGAGGCTACCACGCGATGACGATCTAGCGCCGCGGGCCGGAGGTTGTTAGGCAGCAGGTTTGCTCTGAATGCCTTGCCGCCACCACCTCGCTGGTCGCTTCGATTCTGACCTCGCCGTTCCACTTCTTCGCCCATGTCGGCCATCAACGATTTTCTCCTGAAAAACAATCTGCGGATCGTGCAGAATCCCTGCGTCTCGCCCGATTTCTGCCTCGATTGGGCGGCGCTGCAAACCGACCTCGTCGGCGGGCGGGTGCGCGAATATCCCCAGAGTCGGTTTGCAACCGCGGCCGGCGAATGGACGCTCGTGGAGAATAGCCAAGGCGACTGCGCGTGGAAGTTGCACCGCCTCGATGCGGAGGCTCGCGTCGACCTCGACGAGGGGATTGCCCAAGCAGACCTTCAGCATTTTCCGGCATCGTGGAGCAACCTCCTCAAGTTGAAGAATCTCATTCAGGAGCACGATTCCGCGGCGACGATTTTCCCCACCGGGAGCGGACAACTCGGCCGCCGCACGTTGGGCGTGGGGGCGCGTTTCACGACGTTGCACTGGCCCGCCGTGGAGTGGGCGATGAGCGCGTTGCAGCTCGGCTTCACCGCCAATCAAAACTCGATCCCGCGCGAACTCGTCTACGACGTCGATGCGATGCTGGCCGGACAGCTCGACACGGTCCCATTCCCTTTCATTGGCACCCATGTTCCGGAAGGACACCAAGGGCAGAGCGTCGAGGGGATGAGCCACGGTTGTGTGCTGTCTAAACTCAAGACGGGATTTCATCGCCGTCGCCTCGCGTGGTCGTTCAATGCCGATCACCAGCCGATCGGCGGCAAGTTCGACCTTCGCGAAGACGCGCTCGTGCGAGGCTGCCTCCTCGCCAGCTACCTCACCTTTGACCTTTCACCAGAGCTGACGATGAACCAACCGGCCACCCTCGCCGAGGTGCCCGCCGACATCGTCACGACGACAAGGGCCCGCGTCGCTGCGGCAGGGCTCACCCTCGACGAAGCCGCGTTCAATCAGTTGCTCGTCACCGTCTGGCCGGCGATGGTGAAGATGAAAGTGCGGGATGAGAAATACACGGCCGCCCGCGCCGCCGCGTTCACGACGCCGGTCGGTTGCACCTACTTGCGCGAACTATCGATCGACGAATTGCCCGGGCTGACCACCCCGGAAACCACCGCGATCATGCTGGCCTTGTGCGAAGCGTTGGCGATGCCGGTCAACTTTGTCGCCCCCGCCTTCGGGTTTCAAAAAAACAGCCCCTACCCGGACAACACCGCGCTCCGCTCGCTCATCCAGAAACAATGGGACGTGTGCGAAAAATTCGGCGTAAGCATCGGGTTTCATTCGGGCTCGGGCAAATCCGCGGAGAACTATCAGGTGATGGGCGAGGTGACGGGCGGTGCACTCGAGATCAAGACGAGCGGACGCTACACCTACGAGATGGGGGTCGCGCTCTCGGGTTCGACCGATACCGCTGACGCCACCCTGTGGCGCGACTGGTATCAATTCACCCTCGAAATGGCCGTGGCCGGCGCGTTCAGCGCCGATGCGACTGAGCAGACGATGGCGCGGACCTTCATCCGCACCACGCTGGAGAATCATGGAGCCGCGGCTCCCGGCGGCGATGTCTTCGCCTCTCCCTCCGCCTGCCGAGCGGCTCTGGAGAGCCTGACGCCCTCGGCCGAGCACATGTTCTTCTTTGAGTATAACTTTCTCTACGTGCTGGCGGCGGGCGGCCGAGCGGACAAGTCGGCCCTCGGCGACCACTCGGCGGCCGGCTACGCCCAACGCGCCCGTTTCTACGCCATCAGCTCCCAAGCCCGCCTGTTGTTCTCCCAGCGCATCGCCGCTTACCTCATCTTCCTCGCCGAGAACACGGGGCTCGCATCCCGAGACCAGTGCGCGGCGGCTAGCCAGTTGTTGGATAGCTATTCCTCTCTCGCCGCGCTGCTGAGCGATATCGGTGGCGCGGCTTCTACCTGATAATTTTCCCCTCCCCATGAAACCCTTCATCCACGACGACTTTCTGCTGCAGTCGGATGCGGCCCGTGAGCTTTATCACCGCTTTGCGAAGTCCGAGCCGATCTACGATTACCACTGTCACCTGCCGCCTACTCAGATTGGCGAGAATCACGGCTTCGCGGACCTCGCGGAGATTTGGCTCGGCGGCGATCACTACAAGTGGCGGGCGATGCGGGCCAATGGAGTGGCCGAGCGGTTTTGCACCGGCGAGGCATCGCCCCGTGAAAAGTTCGACGCTTGGTGTGCGACCGTGCCCGACACGCTCGGCAATCCGCTCTACCCTTGGTCGCACCTCGAGCTGAAACGTTACTTCGATCTCGACGTCGTCATCAGCCCCGCGACCGCCGACCGGATCTGGGAGGAGGCCAACGCCAAGCTCGCGACAATGCGCGTGCACGACATTTTGGCGGCCAATCGCGTCGCCGTGATCTGCACGACGGACGATCCGGCTGACTCGTTAGCAGCGCATCGGACGATCGCGGGTTGCCCGATCAAGACCAAGGTCTACCCGACCTTTCGGCCGGACAAAGCCCTCGGCGTCAACCAGCCCTCCACCTATCGCTCCTGGCTCCAACGGCTCGGCGGCGAAGTGGGCTTCGCCATTAACGATTTCGATGACTTGCTCACGGCGTTGAAGCAGCGTCACGACGATTTTCATGCGGTCGGCGGCCGAGTCTCCGACCACGGGATGGAGACGGCGCTCGCCGAGCCCTGCACGCGCGAAGAAGCCAGTGCGATTTTCAAGGCCGCCCTTACTGGTCGAGCCGCGACGCCGACCGAGTGGGCCAAGTTTGGCTCGTTCCTCATGCTCGAGTTCGGACGCTGGGACGCGGCCCGGGGGTGGACCAAGCAACTTCACCTCGGGGCGCTGCGGAGCAACAATAGCCGACTGCTCGCCCAGCTCGGTCCCGACACGGGCTTCGATAGCATCGGTGATTTTGACCAAGTGGGTCCCCTCGGTCGCTACCTTGACGCCCTCGACGCGACGAACGAGCTGCCGCGGATGGTGCTCTACAATCTCAACCCTGCCGACAATTACGCGTTCGCGACGATGGCGGGAAATTTTCAAGACGGCTCGGTGCCGGGCAAGGTGCAGTTTGGCTCGGGTTGGTGGTTCCTCGACCAGAAGGAGGCGATGGAGTGGCAGTTTAGCGCCCTCGGTAATCTGGGGCTACTGAGTCGATTTGTCGGCATGCTCACGGATTCGCGCAGCTTCTTGAGTTACACTCGGCACGAGTATTTCCGCCGGGTGCTGTGCAATTTCCTCGGCGGGCAGATGGAGCGCGGCGAGTTGCCGGATAATCGGGAGATGGTGGGCGGGATGGTAAAGGCGATCTGCTTCGCCAATGCCCGCGATTTCTTCCGCCTCGAGCTCGATCCCGATTACACGCCCCAAGGCTAGCCCGAATATTTCTCTGAAAAGCAATTTCATGAGGGTGAAATATCCGGGCCAGGAACGCTCGCAACTGCAGCTGTCGCGCGAATTTGACGGGTTCTCCGCGCGGTTGCCTCAGGCCGCCGCGGGATGACGGAAGAAGTTGGCGAGCAACCGGTCCGTGATGGCGGGCAGACGTTGGAGGGCGAAGATCGTGCGCGGCTCCCAAAGCTGCGTGCGGAGGGGGTCGAGAAAACGCTTCGGCAGATCGGGCGATTCCAAGTGCGAGAGAATCGTCAACGTCTGCCGCGACGCGGGTAGGCCGAGCCACTCGAGCACGCCGTAGATACCGTTGCGCTCATAGACGGCGGTGATCTCCGCCCAACTTGCAGCGGTTGTGCCCCGCAGCGTCGGGTGGTTCGCGAGAAAGGCGGTCAGGGCGGGCACTTCGATCAGTTCCGCGAGCAGGGCGGGGCATTGCGAGACGACGAGCAGCGCATCCATGCGATTAAACGAGAAACCGGCCAAAAACGTGCGCACCTCGGCGGGGACAAATTCAAGATACGGGCGCCAGTCGCAGTGGCGGCAGGCGAGGGAGGCGGCCTCCAGCAGCTCGGAGTCCGGGTTGATCATGATCCAATCTTCGCCGTAGAGCCGCTCGAAGCGAACTTCTGGCCAAGGGGTCACGCGGTGGAGTTCGCCGTAGTGGGCCCAAGTGAGGGCGAGGGGGAGGGAGTTTTTTAGGGGGCGTTGGGTGAGGATCATGGCCCCAGAATACCGGAGAGGGTGAGACATTGCTTGGCCCAGGCTAAAATATGTGCAGATTTATTTTCATGCCCGCCCAAGCCCAGTTATCCCGCCCCCCGCTCGCTCGAATGATGAAGATCCACGAAGCTCTGCGCAGCGAGTCGTTGATCAACTGCACGCACTTGGTGAAGACCCTCGAGGTCTCGCGAAAGACCGTCGTGCGCGACATCGCTTTTATGCGCGATCAGCTCGATCTGCCGATTGAGTTCGATGCGCGCCAGAGTGCCTATCGCTACACCCAGCCCGTCACGGCCTTTCCGACGGTCAACGTCACCGAGGGCGAGCTGCTGGCCCTCCTCGTGGCTCAACGCGCCCTCGAACAGTATCGCGGCACGCCGTTTCACCGACAGCTCGCGATCGCGTTTGAGAAACTGGCCGGTGGCCTGCGCGATCGCATTTCCTTTTCTCCCGCGGACGAGTTGCGGGCCGTTTCCTTCAAGAACATCGGCCTGGGCAAAACCGATCTGGCGACTTTCAACCCGTTGAGCGCCGCCGTGCTCCGTCAGGATGAAGTGACCTTCAACTACCGGAAGCCGGGCACCGCCCAAGCCTCGCTCCGGCATGTGCGACCCTATCACTTAGCGCATCGCGAAAACTTGTGGTATCTGGTCGGATTTGACACCGAGCGGCAGGCGCTGCGGACGTTTGCGCTGCCGCGGATCGGCGCCGTGAAGGTTTCTCAGACTAAGTTCGAGCGACCGGCCGACTTTTCGCCGGAGACTTTTTTTGCCACCGCGCTCGGGGTGCTCGGCGGCACGGGAGATTTTCGGGTGGTGATTCGCTTCACCCCGGCTGCAGCCGAGCGGGTGCGCGAACGCGAGTGGCATGAGTCGCAGGAGCTGCGTGAGCTGCGCGGCGGCGGCTTGGAAGTGGAGCTGCGCTTGGGGGCCCTCGAGGAGGTGGAGCAGTGGATTCTCGGTTGGGGTGCCGCGGCGGAAGTGATCGGCCCGGCGAAGTTGCGCGCCAGCATCCGTCGCACCGTCACGACCTTGGCGGAGCGTTACGCGCGTTAATGAGTCACCGCTCGGGCGGCTTGAAGGCGCTCGTCGGTCATCCTACTTCGCACTTGCGGGCATGGCGGGCGCAACCATCGTTTGCCTCTACGATGCCGAACAGTTTCGGAACTCTCTTCACCATTACGACCTGGGGCGAAAGCCATGGGACCGCCGTCGGCGTGGTCGTCGATGGCTGCCCACCGAATTTGCCACTCACGGTTGCCGAAATTCAAGCCGAGCTTGATCGCCGCCGCCCAGGGCAGAGCGACATCGTCACGCCGCGCAAAGAAGCCGACTCCGTGGAAATCCTGTCCGGCCTCTACGAGGGTCGCACGACCGGCACGCCGATTTCGATGCTGGTCCGCAACGCCGACCAGCGGCCGGGCGCTTACGACGAGATGGTCGAGAAATACCGCCCGTCGCATGCCGACTACACTTACCAAACCAAGTTCGGCCTCCGCGATCCGAGGGGCGGTGGTCGCAGCTCCGCTCGCGAAACGATTGGCCGCGTGGCCGCCGGTGCGATTGCGAAAAAGATTCTCACCCTTGCGGGCGCGGTGGAGATTCGGGCTTACCTCACGCAGGTGCACGACATCGTCATGCCGCCGCGGGAAACCTTTCCCACGCTGGCGGAAGTCGAGGCCTCTCCCGTGCGTTGCCCCGATGCAGCGATCGCCGAGCGGATGATCGCACGGATCAAGGAAGTGCGCAGTCAGGGCGATTCGGTTGGCGGCGCCATCGAGTGTCGCGTGCGTGGGCTGCCCGTCGGTCTGGGCGCTCCGGTATTCGATCGGCTCGAAGCTGACTTGGCGAAAGCGATGCTCTCGTTACCCGCGACCAAGGGCTTCGAAGTGGGCAGCGGCTTTTCCGGCGTCGCCATGAAGGGATCTGAGCACAACGACCCGTTTGAAATGCGGGACGGCCAGGTGCGCACCACGAGCAACCGCTCCGGCGGCGTGCAAGGGGGCATCAGCAACGGCGAGGAGCTGGTTTTTCGCACGGCGTTCAAACCCACCGCCACCATCCTGCAATCGCAGAAGACAGTGAACGTGCGGGGCGAAGACACCGAGTTAGCAGCGCGTGGGCGTCACGATCCTTGCGTGGTGCCTCGGGCCGTGCCCATTGTCGAGGCCATGACCGCGCTCGTGTTGCTCGATCATTGGATGCGACACTCCGCGCAGAATCGGATTTTCAATTTCTGAGGAACCTCCCATGGCCACCGACCAACCGCTTGTCTATTTGATCCTGGGCGCCGCTGGCTCCGACCGCCGCGCTCTCGTGCTCGATTTGATCGCCGACGGTCTCGAGGAGGGTAACCAGCCCGCCGTGTTGATCAGCGGCCGGGATGCGCCCGCCGCGGCCGACGATAAGTTGCCCCGCCTCGAGCGATGGTCCTGGGCCGACGGGGTGATCTCCGCATCGATCCCGGCCGGAGCTACGCACATTTTCTTTGTGACCGACGGTCGCAGCAATCCGGTGGATCAGGTCGAGGCCTTCCATCCTTGGCTCGCCCAGTCCGGGTGCGAGCTCGCTCGGGTATTCTGCGTGGTGAACTGCAAATTCGCGGAGGGCCACCACGCGCTGCTAGCTTGGTATGACGCCTGCGTGCACTTCAGCGATGTCGTGCTGCTCAACCACCGCGAAGGCGTGGCCAACAAATGGATGTCGGATTTTCAGAATCGGTTTAAACACCAGTTCATCCCGTGCCTCTTCGAGTTTGTGAAAGACGGCCACGTGAAGAACCCGGCCGTCGTGCTCGATCCGGTGGCCCGCCGCCTCTCCCACTTGTTCGACGACGAAGTCGACTGGGTCGTCACCGGCGGATTGGATGAAGACGAAGCCGAAGGCGACGAAGAGGTCGAGGCGGCTCCCGAAGTGGATCCCTACATCGCGCGCAATTTCGGCGGTCGCCGCGAGAAAGAGATCGTCGACATCGCCAAGTTGCTCCCTCCGCTGGCGTGAGCGGGTCGCAAGCGCGAGAAGGACGTCCGGGCCGGACGTCCCTACCTCCAATCAGAATCAGGTAGGGACGGAGCGGCCCGCCCGTCCGCAAGCGGTAGGAATGTAAACTGGTAGGGATGGGCGGCCCGCCCGTCCGCATGGGTAGGATGTGAATCCGGTAGGGATGGGCGGCCCGCCCGTCCTTCTTTCCTTCACCGTTCGGGCTCCCAAACATACCGCCATTCCTCTGCCTGAGCGACGAGGCCGGCTCTCACGGGATTCTGCCGGAGGTAATCCGCCTTCTGCTCCGTTGATTCATCGTGACGCAGACGATGTTCGAAAAAATCGCGCTGCCATCTGATCCCGTGCCGACGAGCGACGTAGCTCTTCCACTGCCGCACCGTGACCGTGAGGATCGAGTCGTTGGGAAATGAAATCAAGGCGTGCAGGTGATCGGGCATCAGCAGGATGATTCGCATGAACCAGTCTTGAACCGCGTGGCGATGGGCGACGGTTTCAAAAATCGCGTTGGCAACTTCGGGGTGGCAAAATTGATTTTCTCCCCGGGGCTGTCCGCAGACGGTCAGGAAATAGAGCGAACCGTTCTTCACCCAGGTCGGCGTGCCATGGGGAAGCGAACGCCTCGCTGGCAAGGGCCGTTGTCCGTCAGGATCCGTCGGCATCATGGCTCAGGATGGGCGACGGATGCATTGGTCGCGAGCTCAGAAAACGAGTTTCCGGAGCCCAGAAAGGACGTCCGGGCCGGACGTCCCTACCTCCAATCAGAATCAGGTAGGGACGGGCGGCTCGCCCGTCCGCAAGCGGTAGGAATGTAAACTGGTAGGGACGGGCGGCTCGCCCGTCCGCAAGCGGTAGGAATGTAAACTCGGTAGGGACGGGGCGGCTCGCCCGTCCTAACCGCGCTTACTTGCAGGCGGCGACAGCGTCGACAAACGCCTTCGCCTTCGCGGTGATGCCAGCCCAATTCTTTTCCTTGAGCGACTTCGCGTCGACGAGGGAGCTGCCCGCAGCCGTGGCCATGGCGCCTGCTTTGAGGAAGTCGCCGACATTGTCCGCACTGACGCCGCCCGTGGGCACTAGCTCGATCTGGGGCAGGGGACCCTTGATCGACTTGATGTAGGCCGGGCCGAAAAACTCGGCGGGGAAAACTTTGGCGGCGTCGGCCCCAGCTTCCCACGCATTGACGATCTCAGTCGGGGTGAATGCCCCACAAAATACGGGCACGCTGTAGCGACGGCAAAGGGTGATCACATCTAGCCGCAGAGCCGGCGTCACGATGAAGCGCGCGCCCGAAAGGATGCCCGCCCGTGCCGTCTCAGCGTCGAGCACCGTGCCGAGTCCGAAGACGAAGTTTGGCAATTCAGAGGAGGCCTTCTCGAGCATGCGGAGCGCACCGGGGGTCGTCATGGTCAGCTCGATGCTGGTGAGCCCGCCATCGGCGAGCGCCTTGGCGCAGTCGAGCAACCCGTCAGAGTTATCAGCCCGAATGAGGGCGACGACTTTTTCGGCGCGAATCTTGGAGAGCACGTCTTCTTTTTTCATGGGAACCGGCAGCTTGGCGGTCCGTGGCCCCGTTGGAAATCAATTTTCTTGCGCCGAGTGCCTCCGCGGTATGTCTTGCCCTTTCCAACGCGCCCAGGTGGTGGAATTGGTAGACACGCAGGTCTCAGAAGCCTGTGCCGTAAGGTGTGCGGGTTCGAGTCCCGCCTTGGGCACCATCCTACGCTCGCAAGAGCGAGCTCCGCATGGTCGGATCATGCCGCGAAAGCCGCCTCGGTCGGCGGGACGAGAAGCCGCCCGCGGGTTTGACGAAGCGAGTTAGCGAGCGGAGAAGGGGCAACCCGCAGGGTTGATGGCGAAGCCAGCCTGCGTCAGCAGGACCAATCCCGCCTTGGGCACCATCCTACGCTCGCAAGAGCGAGCTCCGCATGGTCTGATCATGCCACGAAAGCAGCCTCGGTCGGCGGGACGAATTCCGAGGCCAGGGGCCGACATCAGACCTCAGCCCGGGGTTTTCGGTCGGCAAGCCTGCGGGTCCCCTCGGTAGTTTGCTGGATGGACCCGCCCCGGTGCCCCTTTGCGCTTCTTAGCGTAACTACCTTCTCTTCCTTTGTGCAGCGATTTCTAAGGCATTTGAATTCATATCAATAGATTAAGAATATAATCTCACTCTCTTGGCCAGCCCCCGCCGTGCTGACGCGTCACGCCATCGGCGGGATCTTCTTCATAGGGTTCCTTGCGATTGATCCCCAACCCGCGGTCCGTCAATTCAGGGCAACCTCAACCTCACGTCTTCAGCTTGACCCGAGGGGGCTCTTTCAGGCCGGAGGAGGAGTATCCAAATTATTATGGCGCGAATTGCATTACGTGAGTGGCTAGAAACGTGAGCTTGCCGGGGCGAAATCCAGATCCCGACCGGTAATTCCTCCGGATCGGTTACCCACCCAATGAAACTCCCTATTTTTATCTCCTCAATCAGTTCGGTGATCAAATTCCTTGGCGCGTTGGCGGCCGTGGCGGTGTTGGCGACCGCCGCCCAGGCCCAAGTAATAGTCTCAAACTTTGTGATCACCACCAGTTCGCTCTCGTTTGATCTGTCTGGCACGTTGACGGGAACTTTCAGCGGCAGCGCGGTCCAGCTTCGCCTCTTGCCGGAGCAGTCGGTTAATTTTGTGAGCGCTCAAAATCAGTTTGTGACACCGGATTCCAGCTCCACGCTCACGATTGGCAACGCCACACTCTACCGAGTAGACACTTATCCCAATCTAGGCATCGTCATGTTTTTCAATGCGTCCATGGCGACCGGCGATGCGATCTCAGGCTCGGTCTTAGTTAATTTTCCAGCCGATACGTTTCAAAACCTGAACGGCACCACCTTCCGTCTGGAAAGAGGCTATGGCGGCGAGGATACCAAGATTCAGGCTACGGGAATCGGCGCCGCTGCTGTGCCCGAACCTTCGACTTACACGGCGATCGCCGGAGCGCTGGCACTGGTAGGCACGATCGTGGTGCGCCGACGCGGCACCTCAAGAGTGGGATGATCCGGGCTGATGAGCCCAAACCAACGGGGACTGGCCGTTTTTTGAGAGCTTTGCTGCAGGCAAACAGGATCAGCAGCGGTCTTTCATCAGAGGTCGATATCAGGCTTGAGTGAGTCTCGCGGTCGAGCCGAATGCGCTGGAGGCGGAGCTTCCCTATTGAGAGACAGAGCTGCATTCGCCCATCACCAACTGGAGGAGCGACGCCCTCTTCGCGCTGTTCGGGGTCGCCAGAACTCTCGGGTGTGATGGGACGAACGGCTCGGAGTGATGAGGCGAGGCAATCCCCGGCGGGCCTGCCCGCTATTTTCCGCAGCGATCTGCTTCGACTCTGGCGGAACCTAGCGGTGGACAACATGACAGATAAGGGGTTATACCCGCATGTCCTTCACCTCACCATGAAACTTGAATTTTTCGTCCGCCGCTGGTTGCGCCTTCTTGGTCCGGCGTTCGTGCTCGCGATTGCCCCGACTTTCGCCGCCGCCCCCGCCCCCGCCCTGAACGAGAAGGATCTGATCGTGGCCGCCGCACCGATGGAGCTCGAAGCCGATGGCGATACCGGTGCGCACGGGCAGCTCGCCGTTGCCCCGGAGATTATCAACACCGACATGGGCAACGATCTAGTCTTCACGATCACGGTGGAGCCTGTGCATGGCCGCGTAGGGTTGGCGGGAGGAGCGAACGAGGCGGACTTCTTTCAGACCAAGACTTCGCGCTTGGGCTACTTTGCCTATCGGCCTGACGAGACTTACGAGGGCACGGATTCGTTTGCCTACACTGTGCGCAACGAAATCACCGGCCTTGTGTTCAAAAACAAGGTCGTGATCACCGTCTCGCCCCCGCCCCCCGTCATGCTCGAACAGTTCGAGGTCGGGGCGAGTCGCCTGCACCTCATGAATGTCCGCGGCGTCTCGCTCACGACGCGCCCGAATACGCCGGTCTCGCAAAAGATCCCCAGCCACGAAGATTTCATGGCACCGGGCGACCGCATCGGACTCGCCACGCCGAAGGTCACCTACCTGCTCGACGATCAGGCCAAGCCGCAGCACGGCACGGCCAAACTCGACCGCGCCACCGGCAACCTCACCTATGCGCCCGACCCGAGCTACCTCGGCGGGGACCGTTTCAAATATTACACCGTCGACGAAAACAACCCGCAGCTCGGCGTGGAAAACACCATTGCCGTCAACGTCGAGCCGATCCGCATCGTGAAGCACATGACGGCGGACCGTTCGCGCAGCCGCGAGGTCGACCTCGTGTTTGTGATCAACAACTCGCCATCGATGGCCGCGCACCAAGACCGCATCGCGGCCAACCTCAGCCGTTTCCGGCAGCTCTTCCACACCCGCGATCTCGATTACCGTATCGGGGTGTTGACGACGGATTTTGTGAACCGCGAGCGCGGAGTCGGGCTTGATGGCCAGCAATACTACAAGGAAGTCCGCTCCGTTGAACTCGACGCGGCGGGGCAACCGGTGCTCGATCGCCGCGGTCGGCCAAACACGATTACCAAGCGCGTGGCGAGCAACGGCAACCTCGTGACGTTGCCCAGCATGCCCCAGCCGTGGGTCACGCCCGAGACGCCCGACAGTATCTTTGCCGAGCTCGTGAAAGTCGGCACCAATGGCGACAGCAACCGCACCGCGTTTACCGCCGTGTATAATTTCGCCGCCAATTACTACCACAAGCGGCACTCGTTTCTCCGGCCTGACGCCACCACCGTCGTCGTGTTCTTCATGGACGAAGAGGAAACCCGGATGGCCGCGTGGAAGTCGAAGCGGGACGGTTCGCGCGAAGCCGAGTGGATCGAGAACGGCAAACTCCCCGAGCTGATCGACGACTACGGCAAGCGCCATCCACAGGCCCGCCTGACGCTCGACGGCTATATCAACTATTGGGTGGTGCGCCCCTTCATCATCGCCAAGGGCAACCAGCGCGGAAAGCTCGAGATCAATGCCGTGGTGTCGCCCAACAACGTCTCGCACCGTCGCGCGGCCGAGCTCACGGGCGGCACCGTGTTGAACATCGACAGTGATTTTTCTGCACCCCTGGCCGAGCTCGGCGATCGCATCGCCGACACCGTCGCCGTGGCCCTCGATCCCGTCGATGTTGGCGCCGCGTTCTATCCGAAAAGCCTCCGCGTGCTCGTGGACGGGCAGGAAGTGCGAGCGGACCGGAAAGACGGCTATGTCTACGACGAGCGCACGCACAGCATCCGGTTCCAGGGTGCCGCCAAGAAGAAAGCCTTCCTCGCCAAGATCGACATCACTTACGAAGAACATCGGTGAAGGCACTCGTCATCAAACCAACGCGTTGAGGTCAACGCGTTCCAGTGCGGTGGTTCTGTTCACAACGAAGAGGTGTTTCCGGGTGGAGCCGCTTGACCACAAGACGCTGGGTCGGTGATGGGGTCGCCGACGGTTGGGGCGCTCATCGCTCCTCGGAGGGTCTTCGCCGCGGCAGGACTGATTGAGACTCGGGGATTGAGACCAACGCGCCGGGGGCGGCGCGTCCCCATGCGGAACTGCGCTCGCCCGAGGTAAACTGGAACCGCGACGCCTTCGTCGCTCCGTTTGAGGTTTACGTAAACTTACGCCAAGAAATGAGGTTGGCCGCGAGGGGGGATCAGGGCATTTTGGGGGCATGCTCTCTCAAAAATTCGCAGCGGTGGTGCTCGTCCTGACGTTTGTCTTCACCCCGTTGCTCCGTGCGGGAGTAGATCTTGATTACTACTTACCGGCGAGCACGCAGTATGACCCGAGGGTGCCGACGCCCGAGCAATTTCTCGGCTTTCAGGTCGGCGAGTGGCATCTGCGCAGCGAGTTGATCAGCGCGTATTTGCGGGCGGTCGCGGAGGCGGCACCGGAGCGCGTGAAGTTTGAGGTCGCCGGCTACACCTACGAACGCAAGCCGCTCGTCGTGCTGACGATTTCGTCGCCGGAGAATCTGCGAAACTTGGAAAAGATTCGTGCCGCGCATCTGTCGTTGTCGGATCCGGCGAAGTCGGCTCGGGCAGAGTTGGCGAGCATGCCGGTGGTCATCGACATGGGCTACAGCATCCACGGCAATGAGCCGAGTGGGGTGAACGCGATGGTGCTGGTGGTCTATCACTTGGCGGCGGCGCAAGGGCCGGAGATCGAGGGGAAGCTGCGCGAAGCGATCATCTTGGTCGAAGCCCAGCGCAATCCCGACGGCGGTGACCGCGCGGCCCAGTGGTTTAACCAACATCAATCGCTCTCCGCGCCGTCGGCCGATCCCACGGATCGCGAGCACCATGAGGCGTGGCCCAAGGGACGCTACAATCACTACTGGTTTGATCCCAACCGCGACTGGTTGCCGCTGGTCCACCCGGAAGCTCGGGCGCGGGCGGAGCTGTTCCAACGTTGGCGGCCCAACGTCCTCACGGATCATCATGAGATGGGCACCGACAATACATTTTTCTTCCAACCGGGAGTGCCGAGCCGCAACAACCCGAGCACGAGCGAGCGAGTCTTTGACCTGACGCGCAAGATCGCGGCGTTTCACCAACGGGCGCTCGATGGTCAGGGGTTGTTTTACTACAGCGAAGAGGGCTTCGATGATTTCTATCCCGGCAAGGGCTCCACCTATCCGGATTTACACGGCACCGTCGGCATCCTTTTCGAGCAGGCCAGCTCGCGCGGGCACGCGCAGGAGAGCAACCACGGCGAACTGGCGTTTCCTTTCACGATTCGCAACCAAGTGCTGACGTCGTTTAGCAGCCTCGACGCGGCGATTGCTCTGCGCGGGGAGTTGCTCGCGCTGCAACGCGACGTGGCCGACGACACCGCGAAGCTCGCCGCCAAGTCGCCGGTGCGCGCCTACGTGTTTGGCGACGACGGCGACCCGGCGCGGGCCTGGGCCTTCCTCGATCTGCTCGCACGGCATCGCATCGAAGTGCGCCCGTTGCAGGCGGAGCTGATGCTCGATGGGCAGCGCTTTGTGCCGGGCGCGGCGTGGGTGGCGCTGACGAATCAGGCGCAGTTCCGCCTGCTCACGGAGATGTTCATCGAGCGCACGAAGTTTGCGGACAATATTTTCTACGACGTCTCGGCGTGGACGCTGCCGCTCGCCTTCAACCTGCCTTTCGCGGCGCTCGAGCAAGCGCCGACGGTGGGTGACGTGATGGCGGGACCTCCGGGTTTTCCGCATGGCTCGCTGGTGGGTGGGCCCAGCGATTATGCCTACGTGTTTAATTGGAACAGCTACTATGCGCCGCGGGCCCTGCTGCGTTTGCAGAAAGCGGGTATCAAGGTGCAAGGGCTCAAGTCGGCGGAGGTCGAGGCCATCGTGAACGACGGCACTCGCGTGACGCTGGCACCCGGCGCGATCTTGATTCCGGTGGGAATGCAGCGAGAGAAGGCCGCGGCGATTCGCGAGATCGTGGCCACGATTGTGCGCGACGATGCGGTGACGGTTTACAGTTGCGCCACCGGGCTGACCCCTGCGGGGGTGGATTTTGGCAGCGCGTCGTTTGTGGCGTTGGAGTTGCCGAAAGTGGCGTTGATCGCCGGGCAAGGGGCCGACCCGCAAGAAGTCGGCGCGGCGTGGCATGTGCTCGATCAACGCGTCGGGCTCACGCCGACCTTGCTCGATGTCGCTCAACTTTCCGGGGCTGATCTTTCCCGCTACCACGTGATCATGTTTGCCGATGGCCGTTATGGCGATGCGGTCAAGGACAGTGCGGTGGCCAAGCTCAAGCAGTGGGTCGACGACGGCGGCACCTTGGTGCTGACCGGGAAGGCGACCGAGTGGGCGGCCCAGAAGGGCATCGCCGCCTTGGAATTTGTGAAGCTGAAAGACGCCGCCTCTGAAACCTCTCCCGAGGTCAAAGGTGGCGTCGCTAAGGCTAAGTCTGCTGAAACCAAAACTGAGACTGGGAAGGTGTCAGCCGTGGTGCGCCAGCCCTACGGCACGGGTTCCGATCAGGAAGCGCTCAAACTGGTGTCGGGGGCGATCTTTGCCGCATCGATCGACCGCACTCATCCACTCGGCTACGGCTTCAGCAGTGACCGTCTCGTGTTGTGCCGCGCCAACATGATTTTGTTGAAGCCGGCGAAGTCGCCTTACGAGACCCCGGCCGTCTACACCGCGTCACCCTTACGGAGCGGTTACACGTCGGAGGAGAATCAAAAGCTCATCGCCAACTCCGCAGCGATCGTCGCGCTGACCCAAGGCAAGGGCGTGGTCGTGGCCATGTCTGAGGATCCCAACTTCCGCGGCTTCTGGTATGGCGGCAACCGCGTCTTCTTCAACGCGATCTTCTACGGTCGCACCATCACCTCGATTCGGTCCAGCGAAGGTGCCGACGACGAAGCGCACGCGCATTGAGTCGCGCTCAACGGTAGGCTTGCCGAAATGACTGAACGAGTTAGGGTGTCGTCATGAGCACGCTGCCCGAGCGCATCACCTTTAATCCCAAACAATGCGGGGGACGTCCCTGCATTCGGGGGATGCGCATCCGGGTCAAAGACGTGCTCGACCTGCTGGCTGCTGGGGTGTCGGAGAGGGGGATTCTTCATGATTATCCCGATCTGGTCGCCGAAGATATCAAGGCCTGTTTGGACTATGCCGCGACGCAGCTTGACCATCCTGTGTTGACGCTGGTCAGGCCGTGAAATTTTTAGTCGACGCTCAACCGCCACCTGCCTCTTGCCCAGTGACTAGGCGAGGCGGGACATGAGGCAAGAGCGGTGCGGGAGGTTGGCCTGCGCGATGCCGAGGATGGATTGATCTGGCACTACGCTATCGCGCATGGGTGCGTGATCATCACCAAGGACGAAGACTTCGCCCAACGCGCTCAAACCGGAGGGGCGTGTCCGGTGGTTGTATGGCTGCGGTTTGGTAATACTTCGAATGCCGCTTTGCAGGCAATCCTGCTTCCACAACTTCCCCGCTTGATCGAGCGGATTAGGCAGGGAGATCGCGTGATCGAGGTGCGGTGATTCCGATTCAATCCGGCGACGGCGAGGACAACGATGCGCACGCGCACGAGTCGACCTGCGAAGGGACTGCTCTGACGTCTGGCGGAGCGGGATTTGTTCAGCCCGATGCGGCGGCCGCCACTTCCGTCGCCTTCGTCTTTTCGTCGACGATGACGGTGGTCACGAGGTCGCAGCCGACGTTGACGGTGGTGCGGGCCATATCGAGGAGGCGATCGGCGCCCAGGACGATGCCAATACCTTCCGGTGGCACGCCGAAGGTCGCGAGTAGGCCAGCGATCAGTGGGAGCGAACCGCCGGGAATGCCGGCGACAGCGACAGCGCTGAGCACGGCCAGCGCGAGCAAGGTGATTTGTTGGGCGATCGACAAGTCGACGCCGAAGACTTGGGCAACAAAGAGCACGACGCAGCCTTCATAGAGGGCGGTGCCGCTCATGTTCATGGTGGCCCCGAGTGGGATGACGAAGCCGCTGGTGCTCGGGGAGACTTTGAGCGTTTCCCGGGCGCAATCGATCGAGGTGGGCATGGTCGCGGCGCTGGAGCTGGTCGAGAAGGCGGTGATGAGCACGGCCCGAATATCGCGGAAGAACTGCGCGGGCGAACGCTTGGTGAAGACTTTGAGCCACACCGACATGGTGCCAAACAGGTGCAGCGCCATGACCGCCAGACAGCCGAGCACGAACACGCCGAGCGCGAGGATGATGTCGACGCCGATTTTCACGACAACGCTGTAGATCATTGCGGGCACGGCATAGGGGGCGAGCCGCAGAGCGAAGTGCACGATGCCAGTCATCAACTCGGTGATGAGGTCGAGGCCATCTTGAAGCTTCTGCCGCTTGTTGGCGCTGAGCTGGGTGCCGACGGCGCCCACGAGGATCGCGAAGAGGATGAGAGGTAATACCTCGCCTAGTCCGCCGCGGCTCTGCCCAGTGATGGCCCCGAGGAGATTCTTGGGCATGAACATATCGACGACCATGCTTAGGCTGAAGCCGGTCTGCGTGGCGGAGGCCGCGACGTGGCGCAGGGCGTCTCCGCCATACTCTGCCATCAATTGATCCTTCGCGTCGGCGCCGAGTTGCCCGCCCGGATTGACGATTTGCATCATCACTAGGCCGAGCGCGACCGCGATCGCCATGTTGGCGATGAAGAATGAAAAAGTGCGTCCGGCGAGGGGGCCGAGCTTATCGAGTCGTCCGAGCTGGGTGACTCCGCTGGCGAGCGAGGCGAACACCAGCGGGATGACGACGAAGAACAGCATGCGCAAAAACACCTGACCGAGTGGGTCGAAGATATTCGTCGAGACCTTCTGCATGAAGGCGAGGAATGGCGGGTAGTAATGGCCGATGCCGAGGGTAATGGTCCCGGCGATGGCGCCGATGACGAGTCCGATGAGAATACGATTCGCGAGCGTCTTGCTGGATCCAGCCATAGGGTAAATTTTTAGGGGTGGGGACGGATGGTGTCGAACGGGAAGTTCTCTGAACCACGAATGAATATGACTAAGAGGGGCCGCGATTTCACGGGTGCGAAACAATTCGGGTCGATTCGTGGGCATTCGTAGTTACCTGTGGGGAATTGATGAAACGGCTTTCCTTCAGTGCAGTGCTTCTCGCAGCGGGCCGTTCGACCCGGATGGGGACGGACAAGGCCGAGCTGGCGGTTGGTGGCCGACTCTTATGGCAACGGCAGTGGGCGCTATTGGAACAAGCGGGAGCCACCGAGCGATTCTTGTCGGTGCGACCGGAGCAACTTTGGGTGCCGACGGATGGGCTCGTGGTCTACGATCGGCAGCCTGATGCCGGGCCGTTGTCCGGGATCGCGGCGGCGTTGGCGAAAATGACCGGCTCGCACTTGCTCGTGCTGGCGGTAGACTTGCCGGCGATGGAGCCGACTTGGTTTCAGGAGTTGGCGGCGCTTTGTTCGGCGGGCGTCGGGGTGGTGGGTTGGCAGAGTGGGTATTTTGAACCGCTCGCGGCCATTTATCCGCGAGAATTGCTGGGTGCGGCTGTAATCGCGCTGGCGAGAGAAGAGCTTTCGCTCCAGCACTTCATCAAAAATGCCGATGCCGCGATGCGAACTCACGCCATCGCAGAGTCCAAACAGGCGTGGTTTACGAACTGGAACGAACCGGTTTAACCACGGCTACTTGGGATTACTGACGAAAGAGAAAGATAAGGACGAAAAAGAAAGACGGGGCAATCCTCACGCGTAGCGGTCTTCGGTCCAAGGGTCGGCGGTGTTGGAGTAGCCGCGCACTTCCCAGAAGCCGAGTTTGTCCTCGGCGAGAAAGGTGATCGTTTTCACGAACTTCGCGCCTTTCCACGCGTAAAGTTTCGGGATGATGATGCGCGCGGGTCCACCATGTTCGCGACTGACGAGGGCGCCGTCGAACGACGTGGCGATCAAGACGTCATCGTCGAGGCACTGTTCGAGCGAGACGTTGGTCGAATAGCCGTCGTAGCTGGTGAAATAGACAAACTTCGCTTCCGGTTTGGGCTGGGCGAGCTCGTAAAGTGTGGTGAAGGCGACGCCGCCCCAGCGACAGTCGTATTTACTCCACGTGGTGACGCAGTGAAAGTCGCTCACGTCCTCAACTTGGGGGAGCGCGTTAAAAGCATCCCACGAGAGGGTCGTGGGCTTCTCGACCAGACCATCGACCGAGAGCGTCCATTCCGGCAGCGCGATCTCGGGTTGAACGCCGAGGTCGAGCACGGGGAAACCGGCGGTGAGCTTCTGTCCGGGAGGGAGGCGTTCGGCCGAGGCGACGGCGCGGGCGGAGACGCCCTTGGCTCTTTGTTTCTCGGCCCATTTTTGTTTGGCCTCAATGTAGCGCGCTTTGGACATGACGAGACAGTGATCAGAGTGAGGGGATGGGTGCAAGCGCGCGGGAGCGCGGCGGCGATTTCAGTCGGCCGCGTTCTGGGCGTTGGCGATCGCCTGGACCACCGCGGCGCGACGGCGGGAGTAGTAGAGGGCCATGCCGCCCTGATAAACGAGGGTGACCAGCGCCACGAGGCTGTAGGTCACGTAGTAGATCCGCTCGACTAATTGGTCGAGGGCCTCGGGGCTGTAGCCAAGCTGCAAAAACGAGGCGCGCAAATCGGGCGTGATCGCCAAGTCGATGAGCTCGGGCTGGAAGTTGACCAGCCGAAACATGCAGTAGGCGAGCACGACCCACAGCAGAGACAGTTGGCTCGCGATCAACCAGCGCAGACCGCTGGCGTAACCTTCGCGAAGCAGGTGGGTGCCGTGCAACTCGACCGCTCCGGCTCCCGCCACGAGCAAACCGATCACGGTGCCGAGAAGGTCGCCCATGATCGCTGCGGCGAGCGCGAAGGCGCTGGCGAGCACGAGCACGCCGGTGCCATCGATCCGGGCGATCCGGTAAAGGCGAGAAAGAGTTTCTTCGGGCAGCAAGGGTGGTCGCATCGAAGAGTTGTCATTCAGGCAGAGACGCGGAATCTCAAGATTCTTCGTGTCCAAGCCTCCGACCAACTCTTTCAACTACCGCCTCGAGTTTCCGCCCGAGCTCCCTATCACCGACCGGGTGGAGGAGATTGTGGCGACGATTGAGGCCCACCAGGTCGTGGTTTTGGCGGGGGAGACGGGCTCGGGAAAGACCACGCAGATTCCCAAGATGTGTCTCGCCGCTGGGCGTGGGATCAAAGGGCGGATCGCCTGCACGCAACCTCGGCGAGTGGCCGCGCTGTCGGTTTCGAAACGCGTGGCGGAGGAATTGCGGGTGGGCTGGGGCCGGGAGGTGGGCTGCAAGATCCGCTTCAACGACCAGACCTCGAGCGCCACCGCGATCAAGTTTCTCACCGACGGGATGCTGCTGGCGGAGATGCACGGCGACCCGATGCTCCGGGAATACGATACGATCATCATCGACGAGGCGCACGAGCGGTCGTTGAACATCGATTTTCTCCTCGGGCATCTGCGCCAGCTGCGGTTTCGCCGACCGGACCTGAAGATCATCATCACCTCGGCGACGATCGACACGGAGGCATTTAGCAAAGCCTTTGACGACGCGCCGATCATCCAAGTGTCGGGCCGCACTTATCCGGTGGAGGTGATCTACGCACCGCTCGACGAATTGGGCAGCGACGCGGCGGAAGGTGACGAGCGGGCCTCGCGATCGGAGGCGCTTCACTACATCGACGGGGCGATCGAGACCGTGCAACGCGTCGTGAACGAGAGTTCGTCGGGCGATGTGCTGGTGTTCATGCCGAGCGAGCGCGACATCCGAGAAACCTGCGACGTGCTGGCCGGCCGAAAACTCCGCAACTGCGAGCTCGTGCCGCTCTACGGTCGGTTGAGCAACCCCGAGCAGCAGCGCGTCTTTGCAACGACCCAGCAGCGCAAAATCGTCGTCGCGACGAATATCGCCGAGACCTCGTTGACGATCCCCGGGGTGCGCTTCGTGATTGATACGGGGCTCGCGCGGGTGAGTCGATATTCGCCAGGGACGCGGACCCGGCGCTTGCCCATCGAGGCGGTGTCGCAGTCGAGTGCGGACCAACGCAAGGGCCGGGCGGGACGCGTGTCGGCCGGAGTCTGCGTGCGGCTTTATGCAGAGAAGGATTTTCTCGAGCGGCCGCGATTTACGCAGCCCGAAATTCAACGGGCGAATCTCGCCGATGTGATCTTGCGGATGAAGGCGTTCGGGCTGGGCGACATCGAACGTTTTCCTTTTCTCAACATGCCAGCGGCGAAGGCGATTCGCTCCGGTTACGAACTGTTGGAGGAGCTGGGCGCGCTGGCGGAAGAGCGGGACGGGCCGAGGGGCGAACTCGCTTCTGGGCGTGTCCGCGAATTGACGGAGATCGGACGCGAGCTGGCGCGGCTGCCGGTCGATCCCGCGGTGGGCCGGATGATTTTGCAGGCCCGGCGCGAGCAGGCGTTGCGCGAAGTCTTGGTGATCGCCGCGGGATTGAGCATTCAAGATCCACGGGAGCGTCCGTTGGAAAAACAAGTCCAAGCGGACGCGGCGCATCGGCGGTTTCTACACCCGGACTCGGATTTTCTCACGATGCTCAACATCTGGGACGCCTACCACGAGGAGTTCGAGGCGATGACGCAGTCGAAGCTGCGTCGATTCTGCCGCGATCATTTCCTGAGCTACACGCGGATGCGTGAGTGGCGCGACATCCATGCCCAGCTCTTCGACGTTGTGAAGGAGGGTGATAAGTCGGCGGTGTCGTCCGCGTTGGCCGGGATCAAGGAGGTCGATCTGAAGACGACGGCGTTTGGCACTCCGGCGTTTCGGGCAATCCACCGCTCCATTCTCGCGGGTCTGTTGGGCAATATCGCGCAACTCGACGAGGAGAGCGGCCTCTACAAGGCCACGCATGACCGCAAGGTGGCGCTGTTCCCGGGTTCAGTGCTCTTCCGACGCGACGAGCCGAGGAAGCGCAAGCCGGAGGCGGCTCCGCGGCCTTCGACCAAAAAGAGCGGCAAAGGCCCGCGTTGGCTGATGGTGGCGGAAATCATGGAGACGACGCGGCTGTTTGCCCGCACCTGTGCGCGCCTCGATCCGCAGTGGGCCGTCGAATTAGGCAGCCATCTCTTGAAGGTCTCGCACAGCGAACCCTTTTGGGATGGGGAGAAGGGCCGCGTGATGGTGAAGCAGCGGTCGCGCCTCTACGGGCTGGAGTTGGAAAGCCGCGCGGTGAGTTATGGGAAAGTTAATCCGGCGGATGCGACCGAGATCTTTATTCGCGAGGGATTGGTGAACGACACGATCTCGTGGCCCTTTGACTTCATCGCGCACAATCGGGCGGTGCGGCAGAAGTTCGAGAGCGTGCTCACGCGAACCCGCGACTCGGGTTACCTCAACCTCGACGAGGCCATCTACCGTTTCTATGCGGAGCGATTGATCGATGGAAACGGAGCGGCGGCCTGGCCGACGAAACGTGGCGAGGGCCCCGCGTCGCCGAGGGTGGCGATTTCGTCCGTTGCCGAGTTGGGGGACCTTGTGCGCGAGCGGAAAGGGGCCGACCCGCAATTTCTGGAAATGCAGGAGGCGGATTTGCGCGACCCGGCCACGCTGGTGCAGGACCCGCTCGAATTCCCCGAGGCGTTGCCGCTGCTGAACCGGGCGTTGCCGCTCCACTATGCCTACCGGCCCGGACAGACGGACGACGGGGTGACTCTGACGGTGAGCGTGCGTGAGGCGCAGACGTTGACGACGGCGGCGCTCGAATGGGCGGTGCCGGGACATCTGGTGGCCAAGGTGGAGCATTACCTGCGGGCGTTGCCCAAGGAATTGCGGCGGGCGTTTGTGCCAATGGCGGAGACGGCGAAACGCGTCGCGGAGCGGGTGGCCGCGCGTGATCGGTTGACGGATCGCCGCGAGACGCTACCGGAAGCTCTGGCGGCGCAGTTGCACGAACAGTTCGGGTTGCGCGTCACTCTGGCGATGTGGGCGATGAAATCTTTGCCGGATCACTTGCAGGTGCGGGTGCAAGTGCTGGATGATGATGGGCAGGAGTTGTGCGCGAGCCGCGAGCTGGAGGAGATCAGAAAGGTGCTTGGGCTGCGACTGCAGGAGGCGAGCGAAGGGGTGGCGCGCGCGGACCCGAAAGCGTGGCAGGAGGCGCGGACGAAATGGGAAAAGGGCGACCAGACGTCGTGGACTTTTGGGGATATTCCGGTGCAGGTGTTGGTGACCGAGCAAGCGGGCGTGCCGGTGTGGGCTTTTCCGGGGATCAAGGAGGGCGTGGCGGGCGTGGCGTTGCGCCTGTTCAAAACGAGCGGCGAGGCACTTGAAACCACGCGTCAAGGCGTGGCGGCGTTGCTCGAGCTGCAATTGAGGCACGACCTCGGCTGGTTGGAAAAGGATCTGAAAGCACTGCACTCGCTGGGCACGTTGGCGGCAACTTTGGTGGCAATGCCGGAATTGCAGCAGCAGGCTTACGAGATGCTGGATCGCTGGGCGTGCGATCCTGACCGGATGGTGCGGTTCGATACCGTGACGGTGAGCGAGGCCGCGAAGCCTTACCTCAGGGAAACGAGATTTGCCGCCGCGCTCGTCTCGGCGAAGGACGACTTGCGCGGGATCGTGCCGCGATTGGTGGATACGTTGACGGAGATTCTGACGCTGCGACAGCACCTGCAAGTGCATGCGACACCTTACGCTGAGCTCGCCGACGATCTGGCGTCGCTGGTGCCGACAGATTTTCTGCGGCGAGTGCCTTACCGACAGCTCGGGCACTTGGCGCGGTATTTACGCGCCATGAAAGTGAGGGCGGACCGCTGGCGACAGAATCAGGTCAAGGATGCCGATCGCGCCCAGCAGCTCGCTCCCTACCTGAAGGCAGGGAGGGAATTGGCCGACGCCGACGCGGGCGGGCGGTTGCGCTGGTTGGTGGAGGAGTATCGAGTAAGCGTGTTTGCCCAAGAGCTCGGCACGGCGGAGCCCGTGTCGGCGAAGAAACTGGACCGGATGATCGCCGAACTGAAGGGCGGCGACGCGGCGGTTAATCGCGAACCGGTCGAGCCCGCGCCGGTGCGGGTTGCCCCCACCGTGTCGACGACGCGAACGGCGCCCGTGAAAAGCTTGGGAGCGCTCGATAAGCTGTTTCGTCGGTGATCGGTCGCCGGGGAGTTTGCAGTTGTCGAATGGCGTCAATCGGGTTATCCCAAAGATAACCCCAAGGTCACCCTATGAATACTTCGATCGCCGTTCTCTTGGAACATAAAGACTCCACCGTGCACACCGTCTCGCCCACGCTGACGGTCGCCGAGGCCGTGCAAGTGATGATCGAGAAAAAGGTCAGCTCAGTGTTGGTGATGGAGCAGAAGCGACTAGTGGGAATTTTCACAGAACGAGACGTGCTGCGGCGCGTGATTGGGGCGAATCTCGACCCCAAGGCCACGAAACTCCGCGATGTGATGAGCACTGGGCTGGCGACCATCTCACCGGCGACGACCTTGAAAGATACGATGGAGATTTTTTCCGAGAAGCATTGCCGTCATTTGCCGGTGATTAGCGGGGAGCAATTGGTGGGGGTGATTTCGATCGGCGACGTCTCCCGTTGGTTGACAAATCTCCACCGGGCGGAGGCGGAGCAACTGAGAGACTACATCAGTGGCGGCTATTCCGGCTGAGCGTGGATCGCAGGGGGTTATCCACCGTCACGGACGCATTGTTGACCATGAAAAAATTGATTCTGACGGCTCTGTTGCTGGCGATGACGGTCGACTCGACCGCTGAGATCGTCGCCGAGCGGGTGCCGTATGAACACGCGGGAGTGCTCCTCGAGGGCGTGCTCTTTTACGACGACGCGAAGGTCGGCGTGGAGCCTCTGCCCGGCGTGCTGGTGATTCACGAGTGGTGGGGGCAAAACGGATTTTCGCGCAACCGGGCGCGGGCCCTCGCCAAGCTCGGCTATGTCGCGTTCGCCCTCGATATGTATGGCAAGGGGGTGAGCACCCGCGACGCGGCGGTGGCGAGGGAGCTTGCCGGACAGTTTTACGGAAAACCGTTGATGGCCGAGCGCGCCCAAGCGGGCCTCGATCAATTGCTCGCGTCGAAGTATGTCGACCCGCAACGGGTGGCGGCGATCGGCTATAGCTTTGGCGGATCGACGGCGATGACTCTCGCCTACAGCGGCGCGCCGTTGGTGGGGATGGTGAGTTTTTACGGGGGGCCGATGGCGGCCTCGCCGGAGGCGGTGGCGCGCAACCAAGCGAAGTTTCTCATCTGCCACGGGGCGGCCGATCCCCTCGTGTCGAAAGAGCAGCTCGACCGATTCCTGCGCTCGCTCGACGAGGGCGAAGTGGACTACCAGTTCATCGCCTACCAGGGGGCGCAGCACGCGTTCGCCAACAGGGAAGCAGACAAGCTGGCCGACCTGAACCAGATCACCGGTATCCGTTATGATGCGAGAGCAGCCAAGCGCTCGTGGGAACACATGCAGAGCTTCTTTGAGGAGATTTTCCGATAAATACGCCATGGTGCCGAGGCGTCGTGTGGGCGCTGGTCGGGGCGGTGGTGCCGGGGCTGATCTCGGGGTGCGTGGTCGTGCACGCGGTTGGCGCCGTCGGGGAGTTGGTGGGCACGACGGTGGTCGTGGCCGGGAAAACGGCGACGAGTCTGGTCAAGGCGACGGGTAAGGTGGCGGGGAGTGCGATCAGTAGCAGCGGTTCACTGACGGCAGCCGGGATCGAGTCGCTCGCGGCGCTGGCGCAGGCCGGCATGGTGACTTTTGTCGACGTGGCCACGGGAGCGATCGTGCGCGTGCCGTGGGAGCAAGGAATGTCACTTTATGGTGCCGGAGCCCTGGCTGAGGTTGCCCTAGCGAAACGCGCGATCGACCTCGTGCGCGGCGGCAAGCTGGTTTATTCGGTCGGCAAGCAGCTGAGCAAAAACCCGACGGTGCAGCCGAGCGACGTGATCCGCTTGGCGGGGAAAATCCGCCGTTAGTCGGCGGTCGGGAAACTAAGGCGCAGGCCCTGCCGGTCGCGCGTCAGCCGGATTGGCGCGCCAAAGACGGTTGAGAGATTTGCAGGGGTGAGGACTTGCGCGCGGGGGCCCGCGGCGATGACCCGACCTTGGCGCAGAAGCAGAGCGTGGGAAAAGGCGGGAGTGATTTCCTCGACGTGGTGGGTCACGAATACGATCGGCGGAGCGCTGCGGGCCTGGGCGAGTTTTTCGAGCAGCTTGAGGAGATTGCGACGAGCGACCGGGTCGAGACCGGCGCAGGGTTCGTCGAGAATCAAGAGCCGGGGGCGGGCCATCAATGAACGGGCGATCAACACGCGTTGACGCTCGCCTTGGGAAAGGTGCTGCCATTCGCGGTCCGCCAAAGAGACCGCGTCCACCCGCTGGAGCAAACGGCGAGCTCGGGCGCGATCCTCGTCATTCACGCGGGCCCAGAGGTCGAGCTGGGCAAACTGGCCGCTCATGACGGTGTCGAGGGCGGTTTCACAGAGAGGAATGAGCGAAGTGAAAAGACTGGTGACGACGCCGATTTGCAGGCGAAGCTCCCGCCAGTCGCTTTGCCCAAACTGTTCGCCGAGCAGGTGGATTTCGCCTTCGGTGAACGCGAGGTAGCCGGTGAGCGTGCGCAGGAGGGAGGTTTTCCCTGAGCCGTTGGCCCCGAGGATCACCCAATTCTCGCCGCGTTCCACCTGCCAGTTCACCCGGTCGAGAATCACCGTGGCGTCGCGGCGAATCGTCAGGTCCTGCACGCGGAGGATCGGGGGTCGGGAGGAGCGGTCGGCAGCCATGGGCGCGATGTTGGGTGGGGCCGGTCGCTGCGGTCAAGCGTGTCGCGACGAATGACGACGAGGTTCCCGATTCAGGATGAATTTAGTTCAAAACCTTCTGCGCTCTCGGGGCACGAGGGACGGCGAACTCAACGAGGGCGAAACCCATGAAAAACCCATCCAAACTATCGACCCTCTTGTGCGTGATCGCTCTTAGTCCAGCAATGATGGCCCAAGTCAACGTGGGTGGCGCTACCACTGGTGCGGTGATTCCACCGACTCTGCCCCCGCCTCCTCCGCCCGCCCCTCCGGTGAACTCGGCGGCGAACGCGTCGGGCAACATCCAAGCGGGGCGACCGCTCAACCCCACCGTTAACGGGCAAGGCGAATGGCCATGCCATGGCCCGGGAGCGCGGCTTGTCCGTGGCTGGTGCCGCCAGCACTCGTGGTTCCGCCACGCTTAATGGCAAGGCGACCGTGAAGAGCATCAATCAGCAGACGATCGAGAGTCGCGACAAGTTTGTGGCGGAGCTCGATGCCCGTCTGGATACGAGCCGCGAAGTCCAAGCCGAGATCATGAAATCGGTCCGGGAATTCAAGGGCAAAGCGAAAGCCAAGGCGTCCGCGTCGATCGATGAAACCAAGAAGCGTGAGAAGGCTCTCAAGCGCAGTCTAAAGACCTTTGTGAAGGCTAAGGCCGACGGGATGTCGACGGCCCGCGCGCAGCTGGCTTCGGACTACGAGGCCTACGCGAAAGCGGTCTCGCAGATGGAGACGAGCGTGAACGCCGGCGCCAAGACGCAGGCCGCCGCTCAGGCGAAGACTGGAAAATAATTAGAACTGAATAGATCGATTACGAGACTCCGTTGGAGACCTGGCGGGGTTTTCGTTTTACGCAGGGAATCAAATTGAGCACAGAGGAAGGATGCGACGCATCTTCTGTTGGCTCCTTTGCGGGTTGGTCTGGGCGACTCCGTCGGAGGCACGCCCATTCATCGTCCTGGTCTACAACGTCGAGAATCTCTTCGACGCTGATTCGAAGGCGATGTTTGAGGACTATCAGCCCGCTCGCTACAGTCGGCAGCATGTCCTGACCAAGGTCGAAAACGTCGCCAAGGTGGTGAGCCAATTTGAAGAAGGTCGCGGACCGGACGTGATCCTTTTTCAGGAGATCGAGATGGACCTAACCAAGGCCGATCCGGCCCCCGACTACGACGCGATCCTGCAACGCTACGCGAAGCAGACGATTGGGGAGATGCTCGGACCGGGGTTCAATCAGGAGATTGCTGACCTGCCAGCCGAGGCACTTTTGGCCAAGGCCATGGCCGATCGTGGGATCAAAGGTTACCAGATTGTGCGCGGGGAAAATGTGCGTGGGGAGGGGAGTCGAACTGGGCAGGCGCAGAAGTGTGTGGTCTTCACCCGATTTCCGGTGAAGCGAGCTGTTTCGCATCCCACGCTGAATGCGCGGGCGATTCAAGAGGTGGAAGTAGAGATTGATGGAGCGCGCCTGATTCTGTTTAACAACCACTGGAAATCAGGAGCGGGGAATGTGGAAACGGAGCCGACGCGGGCGGCCAACGCCGCGACCCTGCGCGCGCGTCTCGACGAGATCCTTAAGGACGACCCCCAGGCCGACATTGTGATCGGAGGGGATTTCAACTCGCAGTATAACCAGAAGGTCCGCTATCGGAAAATGAAGGTGACGGGTCTGAACGACGTCTTGGGTTCGCAAGGCAATGAGCTCGCGATTCGCGGCAAGCAGCGCGACCTCTACAACCTTTGGTTTGAACTCCCGGCGGCGGAGCGGGGCAGCGACACCTACCAGGGCGAGTGGGGCACGTTGATGCAGATGATCGTGACGCGCGGCCTTTATGATTACCGAGGAGTGCAATACGTCGACAACTCGTTCGGCGTGGCGAGCGTGCGCGGACTGAACGTCGACGACAGCGGGCTTCCGATTCGGTGGTCGTTTGACGGGCCGGCGGGCAGCGGGTTTTCCGACCATCTGCCAATCTATGCAAAGTTTATCACGGTGATCGACAATCGCCCCGATCGATTCATCTCGCTGCGCAATCCGTCGGACGACACGGGATTGGCGAGCGTGAACAAGGTTGAATACAACAAGATCGATTTGGCCAGCGTCGCCTTGAAGCTGGGAAATCTGCCGGAGGGTGCGAGCCTCCGCAGCGATGTTTACCGGGGAAAGATCGTGCGCGTCGAAGGGGAAGTTGGCCGGGGAAAGGGCCTGACTGTGCTGGTGCGCAACGACGTCTACGATGTGTGGAGTTTCAGCAGACCACTCCGCGACAAGATGCGGGCCGCGAACAAAGCAGGCGACACGATGCGCTTTTATGGAGAACTCAACCAATACAAGGGGCGTTGGCAATTCATCGTCCGTGATGAAACGTGGCTAAAGTAAAGATCCCCGGGGCAAGCTCCGGGGCATTTGACAAGCCCACCGCAAACTCAATCGAACCCCTTGCACTCCACCCTCAATCCCGTTCCGCCAACCAAGCCGAAGCAAGCTTCGGGGTATCGGACCCACAGCGAATGAAACCTCTCACCGTTTACACCTACGTGAATTGCGCCACCTGCCGACGGGCGGTGAAGTGGCTCACGGTTGCGGGGCTCGCCTTCGAGGAGCGCCCAATTCGTGACCAGCCGCCGAGCCCGGCGGAGCTTCGCGCGATGCTTAAGGCCTACGACGGCGAGTTGCGTCGGCTCTTCAACACCTCCGGCCGCGATTATCGGGAGCAACAGATGGGCGGGAAGCTGCCCACGATGAAGGAGTCGGAGGCCATCGCTCTCCTCGCGAAGAATGGCAATTTAGTGAAGCGACCCTTTCTTCTCGGCGAAGGCGTGGCCCTCGTGGGTTTTGCCGAACCCGTCTGGAGCGGAGCGCTCGGAAGACGCTGACGGCGGAGGCGGGGCCTTTTCTGTTAACTTTGGGGATCTACCGGGGTTATTGAAACAACCTTACTCCATATGAAACTTACTTCCTGTCTCCTCACGGTGGGCCTATTGGCCACGGCGACCCTTACCACGGTCGGTGGTCGGGCGATCTTGGAAACCGTGAACGGCGACATCGAAGTGCAGACGGTGCGTCATTCGGTCAACGCCAAGTTGGCCCAAGGTGACATCACGGCGGGATTTGTCCGCTTGACCAGCGGCTCCTCGATCCAGACCTCGGGGGAGCATCACCGCGACGATTAATCCGAACCAAGCCTGCTCGATCAGAGCGGCGTCGCAATGGGGCCCGGCGATCGATCATCTCCCGACCGAGACTGCGACCGGCAGCCCCGCCCGACGGAAAGGGCTGAGCGGTCATAACAATGTCCGCGGTCCGTTGTCCGAACTGAGTTCCCGCGGTGGGTCGGTGAAAATCTTGGCCGGCGAACCCCTTTTTGACCCTTGAGAAAGTGACTGTGCGCTGGCTTTTGGCGCGAGGCGAGATTCTATGGGCGCATGACTACTGCCGCCACTTACGACGAGCTCCTGACTCTACTCAATCGGATCCACCACTTGGAAAGCATCGGCCAACTGCTCGGTTGGGATGAACAGGTTAATCTTCCCGAGGATAGCGCCGATCAACGGGCCCAACAGCATGCCGTGTTGGCTGAAACGGCTCACGCGGCATCGTCGGATCCACGATTGGGGGCGGTCTTGACTTCGCTCGAGAGCGAGCGTGACGGACTGACGGCGGACCAGCGAGTGGTGGTGAAGGAGGCCCGCAAGAATTACGATCGGGCAATTAAGCTCCCGGCTGATTTTGTGCGGGAGAAAGCGACTCAATCCAGTGTGGGCTACCATGCTTGGGCGAAGGCGCGAACGGCCGATAACTTCGCGAGCTACGTCCCCGTGCTGGAGAAGAACCTCGACCTAGCCAAGCGCGAGGCGAACTATCTCGGATGGGGCGAACGCTCCTACGACTACATGATCGATAAGCACGATCCCGGCATGACCGCGGCCGTGATTGCTAATCTGTTTAGCGAGTTGAAAAAGGAACTCGTGCCCCTGGTGAAGCAAATCACCGAGTCGCCCGTTAAACCGCGCACCGACATCCTGCGCGGATTCTCGGTGGATGAGCAGCGGACATTCTTGCAGGAAGTCACGGCCGCTCTCGGCTTCAACTATCGTCGCGGCCGCATCGATGTGTCGCTGCATCCGTTCTGTTCCGGCACCGGCGCGGACATTCGCATGACGACCCGCTTCAAGGAAGACGAACCCCTCGATTCGCTCTTCAGCTCGATCCACGAGACGGGTCACGGTCTCTACGAACAGGGGTTGCCGTCGGCTCACCATGCGACGGCGCTGGGCCAAGCCGCGGGTATGGGCGTGCACGAATCGCAGAGCCGCTTGTGGGAGAATCAGGTCGCCCGCAGCCGGTCCTTCTGGAAGCACTTTGAACCGCGTTTCCGCGAGGCGTTTCCGCAGCAGACCTCGTCGGTATCGTCGGACGAGCTTTATCTAGCGGTCAACGCCGTCGCCCCGACCTTGATCCGGGTCGATGCCGACGAAGTGACCTACAACTTGCACATCATTCTGCGGTTTGAGATCGAGCAGCGGCTCTTCGCGGGGACTCTCGCCGTGAAGAATCTGCCCGCCGCGTGGAATGCGGCGGCCGAGGAACTGCTCGGCCTCACCCCGGGCAATGATCGAGAAGGCGTGTTGCAGGATGTGCATTGGAGCGACGGGGCCTTCGGTTACTTCCCGAGTTATTGCTTGGGTAACATGATGGCCGCGCAGCTTTGGTATCATGCGTTGACCTTGCGGCCGGAGTTGAATGACGAATTCGCCCGTGGTGATTTCAGTTGGCTCCTCGGTTGGTTGCAGAAAAACGTCCACGCTGAGGGCAAGCGCCTCGATGCGATGGCGCTGACGGAAAAGGTGACGGGAGAGAAGCTCTCGCCGAAGGCGTTGCTTCGCTATTTACGCGAGCGCTACGTGCCCCTCTACTGTTCCTGACCGATGGGCTTAATCGATACGCACACGCACCTTTCTGTCTTTGCGCAGAAAGGTGAATTGCCCGCCACGCTCGAACGTGCCCGGGCTGCCGGGGTCGACGCGATGATCACCATCGGGACGGCCGCCGACGATTGGACGCTCTATCGGCAGATTGCCGAGGAGCATCCGGGCGTGGTGAATTACACAGCGGGGTTGCATCCGTGTTCGGTCGAATCTGACTGGGCGGTCGAGGTGGCTCGGCTGCCGGCGTTTTGGAGTGAAGGTTTGCGACCCGTGGCGCTGGGGGAGTGTGGCCTCGACCGATTTCATCTGCCGAAGGATGCCGCGGAAGCGGAGCAGGTTTTCGCCTGGCAGCAAGGGGCCTTCGCCGCGCAGTTGGCCTTGGCGAAGGACTATGCGTGTCCCCTTGTGGTTCACTCGCGTGGGGCGTTTTCCGAGTGCGTGGCGATGATCGATGCGAGCGGTGTAGATTGGCGGCGCGCCGTATTTCACTGCTTCACGGAAGGCGCGGCGGAGATGGCTGAGCTCACGCGCCGGGGAGGCTGGGGGTCGTTCACCGGCGTGATCACCTACAAGAGCGCGGAGTCCGTGCGGGCCGCGGCGAAAGCTCAGGGACTTGATCGACTCATGATCGAAACTGATGCGCCGTATCTCACTCCCGTGCCGCATCGGGGAAAGCCGAATGAGCCGGCGTTTGTGCGACACACGGCCGAGTATTGCGCGGAGTTGTTCGGCGTGACCTACGATGAGCTTGCGGCGATCACGACGCGAAACGCTCGAGCATTCTACGGGATCTAGGCATCGGAAGAAATAAGGGAGGGACGGTTGTCCTCAACCGTCCTCGGGAATAGACGAGTGGTTAAGAATAACCGCGCCGACCTGAGGCTCAGGCCTCGTCGAACTTGCGGGCGAAGAGCTGCTCGAGTTCGGCGAGCATCTGCGGAGCATCGTCACCGCTGGCGAGAAACTTGACGTTCGAGCCTTTGCCGGCGGCGAGCATCATGAGCCCCATGATGCTTTTCCCGTTCACCTGCTCATCGTCCTTTTCGACAAAGACGTCGGCTTTGAACTTGTTGGTCACCCGCACAATCATCGCGGCAGGGCGCGCATGAATACCCATTTTGTTCTGCACCCAAAGCTCTTTAACAAGCTGTTGGCTGGCAGTGGGGGCGTTGCTTTCTTCCGTGGGACTCATGAATGAACCGCGAAAATTCCGGTATGAGGGCCTTGCTTGCAACTTAAAAACCAGCTGACAGTCTGCCGCCTCATGTCTCGCGCTGCGATCATCGTTCCCTGTCGGCTCGAATCCACCCGGTTTCCGCGGAAATTGCTCCACGAAATCAAAGGGCGCCCCCTCCTCCTTTGGGTGGCCGACCGGATTCGGACGGAAACTCCGGAAATCCCGCTGTTTTTCGCGGTCGACGACCCGATTTTGCGCGATTGCGTCGAATCCGCAGGCTGTCAGGCGATCATGACGGACCCGGCGCACCAGAGTGGCACCGACCGGATTGCCGAGGCCAACCGCACCGTGAAGGCCGACCACATCATCAACGTGCAGGCCGACGAACCGTTGGTATCTGGAGGGCAAATCCGGGCTCTGCTCGCGCTCTTGAAGGGAGGGGCGGCCATGGCGACCTTGGTGACGCCTTTTAAGCGCATCGTGGATTTCTATAATCCTAATCAGGTCAAGGTGGTCATGCGCACGGACGGTCGGGCGCTCTTTTTTTCCCGCTCCCGCCTCCCGTTTTCTCGAGATCTTGGCCTGACGATTGACGACGCTTGGTTGCAGGAGAGTCCCTGCTACAAGCACCTCGGCCTCTACGCTTATCAAGCGGACCTGTTGGCCAAAATCGGACAACTGCCGCTGGGGCGTTACGAGCAGATTGAGAAACTCGAGCAGCTGCGGGTGCTCGAAAATGGCTACGACATTTCCTGCGCCATCACCGAGGACCCGACGATCGGTGTCGACACGCCGAAGGACGCCGAAAAGTTCGCCGAGTGGCTCGGGTGAAGGGTCAAGCCGGCGGCGGCCCGCTGGTGTCGGTCGGCGAAGGGGTCTTGGCTCTAAGTCCGTTCACCGAGCTTGCCAGCGCTCCGCTCAACACGCTGGTCGTCGTGCCGATCCAGAGAAAGGTGTAGCCTTGAGCTTGCAGCGTTGTGGCGTCGGTTCCGGCCCAGACTTTTTTCCCGGCCTTGTCGGCCGCGGCTTTCACGATTCCGAGGGTGGCTTGGAAATGGGCGTTGTTAGGATCCCAACAGCAGCCGAGATCCGCCGAGAGATCGTAGGGGCCGAGGCCGAGGGCGGTGACGAGCGGATGCGACACGATCGCATCGACCGCGTCGACTCCGGCCTGCGATTCGATTTGGGGAATGACGATGAAGTGGTCCTCGAAATCCGACTTCCACGAGGCGTAGTTGAAGTTGCCTTGCCAGAAGTTGCCCTTGCCTCCGGGGCGTCGTCGGCCGCGGGGAGGCATGTAGACGACCGATTGCACGGTATCGAGTTCATCGGCCGACTCGACGTTGGGCAGCAAAATGCCACATGGGCCGAGATCTAAAGTGCGGCGGATGACCGTGGGTTCGCTGGAGATGGTTCGGACCAAGACCGGAAAGTTGGTCAGCCGTCCAATCTGGCAGATCTGCGACACCAGTTCGTCGGAGAAGTCGCCGTGCTCGGAGTCGACGACGAGGTAGTCGAGCCCCGCGTTTTGGCAGATTTCGACGAGATGTGGCCAGGCATGATCGGTGGCCATGAGCCCGATCACGGGTTGGTCAGAGGCCAGTTTTTCTTTGAGGGTTTTTCCGGGAGTAAGCATAGGGAGAGGGGCGATCGCCGCCGAAGCATGGATCGGATGTTTGCTGAGCCAAGGGAGTCAGGCGTGGGTGTCGATTGCGCGCAACAGGTAACACCGAGTCGCCACTCGCGGGTGCGGCGGAGCGGGTCCGACTGAAGGGGGCTTCCCCTTTGGGTCCGGTCGAACCGGATAAGCCCCTTGCGATGACTGAACGGTGGCCGCTTGATGGAAATGATGGCAGCTCCCAAAACAAAAACCCGGCCGGCGATGGACCGCGCCTACTGGGACGCCTTGGCCGAGAACTACGATTCGGCAATCTTCAGTGTGCAAGAGAATGATGCCGAGGGCCTGATCGCCGGACATATTGCTCGTCTCGCCAACCCGAAACATCTTGCGGCGGACACCTGCTGTTGGTGACCCCGTCGGCGGAGTCGATGCACTACATTCAGTTTCGGCAGATTGATGGATGCCTCCGCACCGGGATGGATTGCGCGACGGCGGTGCGGGAGAGTGTCCCGGCTCGCGGCTCGGTGCGCGAACTGCACCAAGGCATTAGCCCAATTAAGGGCGTGCCGACGAAACACTTTCTGCGCGAAGAGTTGCTTGTGCTGCTCCGCAACCTCCAGTTCGACGTCCTCACGATGGAGAAACACGTCTACCCCTGGTCAGTCGAATTTGCCGATCCCCCGTCGTGGCTGCAAGACCCCCGACCGTGGTGCTGGTCCGTGCTCGCGTGTCGGAAGTGAAGAGATCCCGCCTTTTTCGCCGAGCGACATCCACTCAGAGACGTGGCAGGAACTTTCTAGTTATTGGCTGGCTAGCTCGAAGATGATGGGCACCTGTAACCTGCAAGCGACGAGTTTGTCGTCCTTTTTGGCCGGAAGGAATTTCCATTGAGAGACAGCTGCGGCAGTGGCCTCCGCAAGCGAGACGACGTCGGCTCTTATCGCAAAAATATCGGTGGTGAGACCCTCTTCACTCCCCACGAATTCGATCACCGCGACGCCTTCAATTCCCGCTTTACGGAGTTTGACAGGATACTTTGGCGCTCCTCTCCGAATGGGAATCGGCACCTGGTCGACTTTGCTAATGTCGTAGGCTGCTCCAGAATATGCCGTGTGCCTGACGACAGGATTTAGGGATGGTGCGGTCGGGGTGGTAGCGCAGCCGCCAAGTATGGCGATGCACCCAATCGCAACTGGGTCTGGAAAAGTTTGCCGATCATCGGTCGGGAGGAAACTCGAAGACGACGGTTCAACTCTTCGGCTTGAGGAGGCCGCCGATGAGGGGGAGGGGTTTGGCGCGGCCGTTGTAGGCGTTTAGGACGCCAATGATGGCGAGCACGAGCGCGCCGAGGGTGAGGATCGTGGTGAGGCCGCTGAGCGTGTGGGGGAGAAAGTAGGCGACGATGTTAATGAGCACCCAGACAATGAACAGGGTGACGCCTTGGTAGGCGTGAAACTGGGCGAATTTGGATTGCTTGGCTCCGAGGAGGGGCACGAGAAACAGAATCCAGATGTAGGCGAGGATCGCCACCACCCGGTTGTCATTGATATCTCGGCTGTCGCACACGATTTCAGGGTCGCTCATAATTTGAGGAAACTGCGCGAGGAGCGGCCCGTTTCCGAGATTATATTTGGGGACCGTGGGCGGGCGGGCGAGAGCTGGCGGTTCGCTCTTTCTCTTTCGTCTTTATCTTAATCTTTCTCACCTCTGACGAAAGAGAACGATAATGAGGAAAGCGAAAGAAGGCGGAGGACGTCTGGGGCCGGACGTCCCGACCTGGGCTCAAGGCGAATCAGATTTTCCCGGCCTGGCGCTCTTCGATCATGCGATAGAAGTCGACGAAGAGCGGGTCGGCGTCGTTGGGGCCGGGGGCTGCTTCGGGGTGATACTGCACGGAGAAGATCGGGAGCTCCTTGTGGCGCAGGCCCTCGACGGTGTTGTCGTTGAGGTTGATCTCGGTGACCATCGCGCCGCCTTGCTCGAGGCTCTTCGGATCGGTGGCAAACCCGTGATTCTGCGCGGTGATCGACACGCGTCCGGTCTCTAAGTTTTTCACGGGTTGATTCCCGCCGCGATGACCGAACTTGAGCTTGAAGGTCGAGCCTCCGAGCGCGTGGGTGAGCATCTGGTGGCCGAGACAGATCCCGAAGATCGGAAAATCAGGGATGAGATTGGTCACCGCCTGGTGAACGTAGTCTAAGGCGGCGGGATCACCGGGGCCGTTGGAGAGGAAGATCGCGTCGGGATTGAACTCGCGGATCTGCTCGGCGGTGGCGGTGGCGGGAAACACGTGAACTTCGAAGCCGTGCTTCACGAGTTTGCGGTAGATCGAATACTTGGCGCCGTAGTCGAAGGCGGCGACTTTGAACTTCTTCGCGGGAACGCCTGGCGCGTTCATGGTCGTGCCAACGGCCATGTAGGGGGTGTTGAAATTCTTGGGCTCGTCGCCCCGCCAATGGAAGGGCTCCGTGCAAGTGACGTCCTTCACGTAGTCGCTCCCGGCGATGTCGTGCCAGCCGCGCGCATGCTGGATGGCTTCCTCGTCGCTGATCGGCAAAGTGCTGAGGCAGGACTTCATGGCGCCGTCGACCCGCAGCTTCTTCGTGAGAGCGCGGGTGTCGATTTCACTGACGCAAGGGATGCCGTATTTCTTGAGGTAGTCGTTGAGCGAGGATTGGGAGCGCCAATTGCTGACGACTGGGGAGATTTCGCGAACGACAAATCCGGAGCACTTCGGTGCGCCAGCCTCGCTGTCCTCGTCGTTGACTCCATAGTTCCCGATCTGAGGGGCGGTCATGGTGACGATCTGGCCGAAATACGAGGGATCGGTGAGGATCTCCTGATAACCGGTCATCGACGTGTTGAAAACGCATTCGCCGGCAATGGTCGCGTCCGCGCCAAAGGCGAGGCCGCGGAACACACTACCATCTTCGAGAGCAAGAACACCTAGTTTGGGCGAGGACATTAAAAACCGACGAAAAGGTTTCGTTTCGAGCCTGCCAAGGGGAAATCCCCGTTCAGGCCAGAAAAACTGCTCCGGTCGTTTGACAGAGCTGGTTAGGCTCCTTACCACTTTACGCTATCACCATGCCCTATCAAGAAGACCGCGCCACTTGGTTTCAGGGCCAAGGCCTCTGGCAGCACATCCCCGCCTCCGACTGGAATAGTTGGGTCTGGCAACTAAAGAACCGCCTCACGACGGTCGAGCACCTGGAGCAATACATGACCCTCACGCCGGACGAGAAGGCGGGGTGTTATTTTGCCAATTCGAAGCTCTCCCTCGCGATCACGCCGTATTTCTTCAACCTGATCGATCGGGACGACCCGGAATGCCCGATTCGCATGCAGGTGATTCCCCGCGGCGGTGAGGAGCAGATTTCGGCGGAAGAGATGCTCGATTCCCTCGGGGAAGACGAACATTCGCCGGTGCCGGGCTTGGTGCATCGTTATCCAGACCGGGTGCTCTTTTTGGTCACGGACCGCTGTGCGGCCTACTGCCGCTATTGCACGCGCAGCCGACTGGTCTCCAACGCGCAGGACTACAATTTTCATCCAGAACACGAGAAGGCACTGCGCTACATCGAATCGCATCCAGAAGTGCGCGATGTGCTGCTGTCGGGCGGCGATCCCTTGCTGCTCTCCGACAAAAAGCTCGAGCATCTCCTCGCTCGGTTGCGGGCGATCAAGCATGTGGAATTTATCCGCATCGGCTCGCGCATCCCGACTTTTCTCCCGCAGCGGATCACGCCGGAGCTATGCGACCTGTTTAAGAAATACGGAGCGGTGTGGATGAGCATCCACGTGAACCACCCGAAGGAGTGCACGCAGGAGTTGAAGGATGCTTGCGAACGCCTGAGCTACGCGGGCGTGCCGTTGGGCAACCAAAGCGTCCTCCTCAAAGGGGTGAATGACGACGCTGATGTGATGAAAGCGCTCGTGCAACGGCTCCTGCGGATGCGGGTGCGGCCTTACTACATTTACCAGATGGACCTCATCACCGGTGGCAGCCACTTCAAGGTGGATGTGCGCAAGGGCATTGAGATCATTCGCGCCCTGCGCGGTCACACCACCGGCTATGCCGTCCCTCAATACGTCATCGACGCTCCGGGCGGCGGCGGCAAAGTGCCCATCAATCCCGACTACGTCGAGGAGATCAACGACAAGGAGGTCGTCTTCCGCAATTTCGAGGGCCGCCAGTTCCGATACCCGCTGACATCCACGCCTTTGCCGAAATCGGCGCCGACGCCTGAGTCCGCGCCGGTCGAAGAGGTGATCCATCACTGAGGCTGCTGCGCACCCCATGGGGCGGAAGGGCCCCGGGGCGCTTGCTGCGAGGGAAGAAGGGGTCCTGTTCGGGGGGTTGTCGCGCTGCGATGCTTGAGCCCCGAATCGGCGTGCGCCTTCGTAAGTCTTTGCCTCATCAGGCTAAGCATGGGTGAGGTTTTTAATGCAATAATCTTCAATGAAATTTGAGCGTTTTGTGATTACCTGCGTCTATCTGGGGGTAGTCAGAAATGTTTTAGAACAGGGTCGTTTGGATTTCTTAAGGTTTGCTTGGTGTTAGGTCATAAGAGCCGTCCCGCAAGGGGCGGCTCTTATGATTTCCGAGGGATGCTAATACCAACGTCTCTTTTGTTTGGGACTTTGGCCCGCCTGCGCCGAGGCTTCGGCGAGCAGGCGCCCCGGCAAGCCGGGGGTAGGGGCGGACCGCCGGGCCGCCCGCGAAGGAGTGATCGGCGCGCCCAGCGGTCGCGCCCTACCCAAAGTCCAATTCTCCAGAGCGGTTGGGATAAGGCGGGCGCGAGCGGTTTTCCGACGGGCTTAAACTATTTTGCGAAAAGATTGAGCGTTTTGGCGGGAGGCCCGTCTACCTCGGGGTAGTTGGTAATGGTTTTGTGTCGTTTGGATTTCTTTAGGTTTACTGGTGTTAGGTCACATGAGCCGCTTCGAAAGAGGCGGCTCTTGTGTTTTCCGGATCCGAGCAGGCAGCGAGTATTGCATTGTCATCGGGGCGGGCGTTTGCCGGGGTAGCGCTATGCCAAACGGGGATCACCCGGCGATTCGACTTGGAAACATCCGCGCGCTCGGTCTCGGCGGGTGGCTGGTTTGCGTGTGCGTGGCGGGCAACGCCTTCGGCCAGACCGCGGCGCCGACTCCGCTCGTGCGCTCGGCGGTGGAGCTGAGCCCGATCCCTTCGCTCGACCTCGATGTGGGCGAAGGCGACGACGCCCTGCGGCAACTGCGGCAGACGCTGATCACGGCCGGCGATGAGCGCACGGCGCTGCAGGCCATGGCCACCTTGGTCAATCTACAGCGCCGGCGGGGAGACTACACGGCGGGTTTGGCGCAGGCCCGCGAAGGTTTGGAGCGGGCGCAGGGGTTGGGCGATGTGCGGCTGGAAGTGGAGTTTCTTTATCTGATCGGCCGCATCCATTGGAATCTCGCTGACTACCCGCGCTCGATCGAGACGCACTTAGGCGAGTTGAAACGGGTCGCCGACTTGAAGGACAACGCGTTGTTGGCTCGCACCCACGTCGCCCTCGGGCTCACCTACCAACGCTTCGGCAACAAAGACGACGCGCGCACGCATTTCGACATCGCCTTAACGCTGGCGCAGGCCGCGGGCGACCGACGTCAGCTCGCGAGTATTCTCAATAGCCTGGGAAATTATTTTCTTGGGGAGGGGGACTTTGATCGGGCGGGCTCACTGCACCGACAGGCGTTGGCGATCCGCGAAGAACTGGGCCCGCGTCGGGCGATTGCCGATTCGTTGACGAATGTTGGTTTGGTTAGCGCGTCGACGGGCGACACCGTGGCAGCGCTCGATTACTTGCAACAGGCGTTGGCGATTTATGAGCCGCTCAAACTCCGCCGTTACCTTGCCAACACCCATCGGCGACTGGCGTCGGTCCTACGCGAGGTCGGCCGCACCGACGAGGCTCTGGCTCACCTCGCCACGGCGAACGAGATTGCGGAAAACCTCGGCAGCGCGGAGGTGCTGGCGGCAATTTACGAAGAATCGGCGAGGACCCACGAGGCGAGGGGCGAGTATGAGCTGGCGTTGGCCGACGAGCGAAAATTAGCCGCGGCGAACGAAGAGATGCGCGGCGGGCAAGACCGGCAGCGCATGAGTGAGCTGCGCGCCCACTACAACGCGGAGCAACGCGAGCTGGAGATCACGCTGCTGCGTCGCGATCAGGAGTTGAAAGCGGGCGAGATCCATCGGCGCCGCCTGCAAAACGTCGTGTTGGGCATCGGGCTCGCCTTAGGCGTGGTGCTATTTGGCGGCGTCATCTTGCTCCAACGCGTGCGGATGCGCGCCCAACGGCGCTTGCATGAGGCGACCGAAAGCGCGCGCGAACGGGCGCAGGCAGCAGACCGGTTGAAGTCGCGCCTGCTCATGATGGCCTCGCACGATCTAAAGGTTCCGCTGTCGGCGTTGAATGCGACCGCTGATCTGGTGGGGCGGTCCTCGACCGACGCCCTGACCGTCAAGCGTCTTGCCGACATCATGAGGGCGGATACCGCGCGCTTGCGCAGCCTGGTGCGGGATTTTTTGGACGCGGCCGCGATCGAGGAAGGCAACCTCCAGTTGCACACGGCGGAGATCGACTTAGCGGCGGTGGCCAAAGCGGCCGTCGACACGCTCGCGCCGGTGGCCTCGGCCAAGCGGAACGAATTGATCTACACTAGGCCGTCGACGCCGCTGCCCTTGATTGAGGCCGACCCGGATCGCCTGCGTCAGGTCTTCGACAACCTCATCGGCAACGCCATCAAGTTCACGCCGGCGGGCGGGCGCATCGAAGTGGCGTTTGGCGAAGCGGCGGGTTGGGCGTTTGCCGAAGTGCGCGACAACGGGCCGGGGCTCGGCCCGGCGGAGTTTGCGAAAATCTTTGCCGCGCAGCCTCAGATGTCACCCACGGCGTCGGGGGGGGACGACTCGACTGGGCTCGGTCTGGTGATCACTCGCGAGTTGCTCAGCCTCCAAGGCGGTCGACTTGAGGTGCAGTCGCAACCGGGCCGCGGCGCAGTGTTTCGCGTGCTGTTGCCCATCGTGGGGTGATTCAAGCGAGGCCGTTGCGCATGCACCACCGCACGAGGGTGGGCGTGTCGTGCAAACCGAGTCGGGCAAGGATGCGGGCGCGGTGTTTTTCCACCGTGCGCGTGCTCAGCTCGAGCTGGCCGGCGATCTCTTTGGAAAGCAGACCCCGCGCGACGAGACGGGCGACTTCCTGCTCGCGCGCCGACAACGCATCGGCTCCGAGGCGGGGGAGCGTTGGTTCTGATGTGAGCTTGGGCACTGGCGGCGGGACGGTGGCGGAGAAAAACATCCCGCCGGCCAACACGCATTGCACCGCGCGATCAATCTGCTCGAGCGGGGAGTTCTTGTCGACGAAACCGGCGACGCCAAGGGCCAGCAGCTCCGCTGGCAGTTGGGCTTCGGGGTGAGCGGTGAGCATGATCACGCGCGTGTCCAGATCCTTGCGGCGCAACTCGCTGACGATATCCCGCCCGTCGATGTCGCGCAGGTAGAGATCGGCGATCAATAGATCTGGCGGATTAGCCAGACAGGCGGCGAGGGCGTCGCGTCCGTCCGAGAAGTCGAGGAGTTCCTTCGGTTGAAAACGCTCAACGAGTGAAGCCTTGAGTAGCTCCCGAAAACTTGCGGTGTCGTCAACGAGCACGAAGCGCAGTTTGGCGAAAGGGAAAGGGGGGCCGCCGGACATGATTGCTTCTAGCTGAATCATGTTACCGTGCGCCGCAAGGCCCGTCTCGATTAAGTAGAACTACGCCACCCGGGGGGGGACCGGTCACTCTAGGCAATCGCCAGCGAATTTCGTATTCTACCGAGCGGCTTCAACCTTTTCGTTTGCCCTGCTCCGATTGTTCGTTCCTTGGAAAAACTCCAAGAGATGAACGTGGTGATTGGGTCGGCGATGAGTTTGATGCACCCGACCTAACCTCTCAGCCTACCATGAACTATTCCGTAAGTGCCCTCTTTCGCCTGGCTTCGGCCCTGGCTTTGCTCGTGCCGATGGTGGCATCGGCCCAGACTGCGGCCTCGACTGACGAAACCGTCCGTCTCGAAGCCTTCACCGTGACCGGCTCCAATATCAAGGGAGTGGACACCGAGAAAGCGCTCCCGGTCACGCTCGTGCTGGCAGAAGATTTGAAGAACGCTGGTTACGGCTCGATGGCCGAGTTCATCGAAGCGCTGCCGTATTCGACGAACCTCGACATCAACGATTCGCAGACCGGCCCGAACAGTGCCCGTGGCGACGTCGCCACGATTAATCTGCGCAACCTCGGCGCTGGCCGCACCCTCGTGTTGCTCAACGGCCGTCGCATGTCCGCCTATGGGGTGACCCCCGGCACGCCGCCCGTGCAGTTCGTCAACATCAACGCGATCCCGCTCGGCGCTGTGCAGCAAGTAGAGATTCTCCGCGATGGCGCGTCGGCCATTTATGGTTCCGATGCGATTGGCGGCGTGGTCAACACCGTGCTCAAACGCAGTTACGACGGCTTCGAAAGCAGCGTGCGCTACGCTTACGACGAAACGTCCATTCGTGAACTCAGCTTCGACGTCGCGGGCGGCGTGTCCTTCAACGAGGGCCGCTCCAATCTGAGCATCTTTTTCAACTACTTCGACCGGGAAGGCCTGATCGCCGCCGATCGCGACTATGCGAAGGATGCCGACAAGCGCGCCTACGTAGGCTTTCCCTACAGCTCCGTCAACGCCTTCAACCGGCGCAGCAGCTCCGGTCCGTTCGGACGTTTCACCGCCGTCACTGACAGCGGATCGGGCGTCTCGGTCCCGGGCGTCACTTCGAGCACTGGATTGTTTCACTACGTTCCCGACACCGGCGTGCGCGCTACGGGTTCGGGCCCCACGGCTACTTACAACTTCCAGCCGAACACCACGATGATCCCCGATGCGACTCGTTACAACTTGTTTGCCACGGCGGAGCATCGCCTCACCGACACGCTGAAGCTTTTCGGTGAAATGTCCTATTACAGCTCGGTCTCTGAAGGCTTCACCGATTCGATTCCGGTTTCCTCGGGCACCGACGGCGTGATTGTGCCCAAGACCAATTACTACAGCCCCGTCGGCGTAAACTCCGGCGTGGCGACCCCGCGCAATGTGCTCATCCGCAACTATCGGGCGGTCGAGGCGGGCCGGCGCACCTACCAGACCGATGCGGACAGCTACCGTTTCCTCGGTGGTCTCCGCGGCGACCTGCCGTGGGCTAGCTGGACGTGGGAAAGTGGCCTGCTCTACATGCGCGGCCACACTTATCAAGAGAACGGCGGGCACATCTCACAGAGCAAATTCGAGCAACAGCTCGCGCTCAACACAGCCGACGCTTTCAACCCCTTCGGGTCTCCGGGATCCAACTCGCGGGCAGCGGTCGATCCGTTTGTCATCACGATTTGGGACGACGGCGTCGGCACGTTGACTTCGTTTGACGGCAAAGCCTCGGGCGAGATCTACAGCATTGAAGGCGGCGAAATCTCCATGGCGCTCGGCGGCGAATTCCGTCGCGAGTCGATGAAGCAGCGCAACGATCCCTACGGCTTGGCCAACGACGTGATCGCACAGTCCGAGCAGATGGACGTGGATGCCTCGCGCAATGTGTATGCGGCGTTCACGGAATTTCTCCTCCCGCTCTACAGCGGCAAGAATCGGATGCACTTGATGGAGTCGCTTGAATTGCGGGTGGCTGGGCGGTTTGAAAGCTACAAGGGATTCGATTCCTTCAAGCCCGGCGTGAGCATGGCTTGGAAACCGGAGTCATGGCTGATGGTGCGCGCCTCCTACAACGAAGGTTTCCGCGCTCCGTCTGTCTCCGAACTCTTCACGCCCGCCGTCGGGCGCCGCAATGAAGGCTTCATCGATCCAGCTCGCCGTGGTCAACCGGACTCCGCCACGAACATCACCAAGCGCGTGGTCACCGGCGGCAACTCGGGTCTGAAGCCCGAGGAATCGGAGTCGACCAACTTCGGCGTCGTGATTGAGGTTCCCGGCATTAAGGGCCTCACCCTCATCGGCGACATCTACAAGATCAGGCAGTTCAACCAGATTGATAACACCAATGCGCAGACCGAGCTCGAACTCGACGCGGCCCTCTGGGCGGCGAGCGGCGGCCACAATCCGTTGGTCATCCGCGCTCCGCAGACGGCCGACGATGTGACGGCGGGTATCCCCGGAGTGTTGGTCGAGGTCATCAGCACTTACCAGAATCGTTCGTTGCGTGAGCTGCACGGATTTGACGCAGGCATGGAATACCGCCTGCCGAAGACCCCGATCGGTCTCTTCACGCTCAAAAGCGAGATCAGCTACACGACGAAACTCTTTACGATCGATGAAGCAGGCAACCGCTCGGACCTCATACGCGCCAACGGCAATCCTCGCATGAAGGCCACTGCGGGACTCAACTGGAAGTGGAACGGCTGGTCGGCCTCGGTCGCGGAAAAATTCACCGACGACTACCTAGCTTCGACCACCTACACGGCGGCGGGTCAGCGTTTCTCTGTCAAAGCCTACTGGGTCACCAACACCAGCGTGGCCTACTCCTTCCGCAAGGGATCGCTCAAGGGGTTGAAGGTGCGCGTCGGCGTGAATAACGTGTTCGATGAATCGCCTCCGTTTTATCCCGCGAGCTCCAGTGGTTATGATTCGAGCTATGCATCTGCTCGCGGCCGCATGACCTACATTGACGTGGGTTATAAGTTCTAATCCAGAACTCTCCCCGACCGCTTCGTCTCGCGGCCCCGGCGGGTTCGTGGGGAACCCCGGCCGTCCTATGAAGATCTTCCGCGTCAGCTTCGCCTTCCTCCTCGCCTCCACCGCGCTTCTCCACGGTGGGGTGCCCGTGGAGGTGATCCCGGTCTCTGCACGGCACGGCATGGTCGTGGCGGGGCACCCGCAAGCCGCCGCCGCCGGTCGACAGACTCTGGTGGCCGGCGGCAACGCGATCGATGCCGCCGTTTCCGTGTCGCTCGCGCTGAATATAGCGGAGCCTTATGGCTCGGGTCTTGGGGGCAAACTGATGCTGCTCTACTTCGACGCGGCAACCGGGCGCACGTTTGTGATCGATGCGATGGATGAGGCCGGTTCGGTCGATGTGGAAGCCTACCGGAAACGTCCCGAAGAGGACCGCAGTTATGGCTATGGCTCTGTGTGTGTGCCGGGCTTGGCGGCTGGGCTTTGGCTGGCGCACCAAACATGGGGCGTGCGTGCTTGGGCCGACGACGTGGCCCCGGCCATCACCTTGGCGCGGGAGGGTTTCGAGATTCTGCCTAAAACTCGGATGTTTTTTGCCGAGCAGGAAAAAAAATTGCGCCGGGGCGATTCCGAGCTCGCCCGCCTTTATTTGCCGGCGGACAAGCTGCCGGAGGTCGGCACCTTTTTGCCCAATCCAGACTTGGCAACCACGCTCACCTTGGTCGCGCAACACGGCCGCGACGGCTTCTATCGCGGTCCGGTGGCCGAGGCCTTGATTGACGCCTCTAAGCGTGGAGGCGGTTCTCTCACCCTCGACGATCTAGCCAACTATGAGGCCCGGTTGACGGAGCCGCTGGTCCTCGATTTTCACGGCTATCAGATCCTCGCGGCGCCGCCGCCGGCGACAGGCCCGGCTCTGTTTCTGACCATTCTCAAAGTGCTTGAGGATGACGCGCTGGCGAGTGGACCCTTGCGGACGGCGGCTAAGCTCGACCGCGTTGGTCGCGTCTGGCGGCAGGTGCTCCCCCTCGTGCAAAACGAGATCGCTGATGTCCCCGAGGCGCGCTCGAATTTCGACCGAATGATCGCGCCTGAGTCGATTGAGTCGCTGCGGGAGAAGGCTCAGGCGAATCTCGAGCCCACGCAGGAAGTCGCGATGGGGATGGACGATTCGTTTACCGACAGCGCGGCCGCGGCGACTACTCATTTTGCAGTGATCGACGGGCAGGGTAATATCGTCTGCGCCACGCAGTCGCTCAGCCTACACTTTGGCGCGGGAGTGGTCGTGCCGGGAACTGGCGTCGTCATGAACGACACGATGAGCAATTTCGCCTACTTCGATGCACGCAGCGTGAATTTCATCGCTCCGGGCAAGCGTCCGCGTTCGACGGTCGCCCCGACCCTTGTGTTGAAAGATGGGCGGCCGACTCTCGCGATCGGCATCCCTGGGGCTTCGCGCATTCCGACGGCGATCCTGCAGGTGCTGATCGATCGCCTCGTGCTGAATCGCCCGATCGCGGAGGCCATCGGCGACACGCGGTTCCACCTGACCGGCGGTCGAAAGTGGAACGGCGACGAGACGTTGGAAGCCGAGGAATCGTTGTCACCCATTGTCATCTCCGAATTGGCACAACTCGGCTGGCGAGTAGAACTGGCCGAGCCCGCGGGCACCGGTCGGCACTTTGGTGGCATCAACGTCATCGAGATTAACGACGACGGCAGTGTCACCGGTTTCGCCGATCCCCGTCGCACGAACGCCGCGGTGGGCTACTGAGCCGCCCGCCCCACGCTTCAGTGCGGCCGCCGTGCGAGGTCGGCTGATTGCCGACCTCGAAACTTGTGCACGGTCGAGTGCGACCAGGAAATTTTACGCGAGGGTTGACGACCGGGCGGGGATGCGTATCCGTTGGCCTTGCCTGTAGGGGTGTCTTCCGCGGAAGGCTGAGATTGTGGCGCGTTACGGCCACTGGACCCTTCGAACCTGAAACGGATCATGCCGACGAAGGAAACAGCAGGCGCCGATTATCGCGCCTGAGGGGTGCGCGGCGCCCCTTTCTTCGGCGCTCTGTTTTGGGTCAGGCATTTTAACCAATGCATATTCCCACAAGAATCATCCTGACAACCCTCACCTGCGCCGCCGCGCTGACCGGCCGCGCTCAAACCACCGTGGCCGCTCCGGTCACGCTCGAAGCGGTTCGCGTGACCGCCGATCTCTGGGCCTCGCCGCTCGACCGTATCGCTGCGAGCGTCACGGTCATTGACGACGACGAGCTGCGCCGAGGTGCGGTGCGCCATTTCAGCGACTTGGTGGAACAGATTCCCAACCTTACGTTCACCGGGGCAACTTCTCGCCCGCGCTACTTGCAGATCCGCGGGATCGGCGAGAACTCTCAATACGAAGGCGAGACTCCGGACTCGGCGGTGCGTTTCCTGATCGACGACTTTGACTTCACGGGCCTGGGCTCGATCGGGAGCACGTTTGATTTGCAGCAAGTGGAAGTGTTGCGTGGCCCGCAGGCGGGAGCCTTTGGGGCCAACGCGGCCGGCGGCGTCGTGCGCCTCGTCAGTCAGGCGCCGACTCCATTCTGGACCGGTCGGACAGAGGCCACGGTGGGCAGTGATGCCCTGCGCACTGGCGGATTTGCCGTAGGCGGCCCGTTGATCAGTGCGATCCCCGATCAACTCATGGTGCGCCTCGCGGTGGAGCGTAGCACGAGCGATGGTTTTCGTCGCAACCTTACCGTGAATCAGAACAGCAACGCTCGGGACGAGCTCTCCGCGCGGCTCCGCCTGACGTGGAATCCCAACGATCTCTGGCACTGGGGGGCGGCGGTGATCTCCGCTGATTTCGACAACGGTTTCGACGAGTTCGCCCTCGATAACAACGGCGAGAAAACTTACAGCGACCAACCCGGTCGCGACGAACAGCGCACACTCGCGGGTAGCCTGCGCGGCACTTACGAAGGTTGGGAAGGCGTGCGCCTGAGCACGGTTTCGAGCGGCGCGTGGTCGCGGTCGCGTTATGCTTACGATGATGATTGGACGGCCGCCTCCTACATGGGTTTCAGTGATTTGCATCGCACCCGTTGGGTCGTGAATCAAGAGCTTCGCCTCGACTCGGAGCCGACGACAGAGAGCCCCAGCGCGGTCCAACGGTGGACGGTGGGGGCGTTTTATTCGGCGACCGACGAAGTGTCCCGTTACACCAACGAAGACCCGTGGACGCTGCGGAGTCTGAAGGCGACCTATCATGCGAAGAACACGGCGCTGTTCGGACAGATGAGCCACGACCTCAGTGCGAGCACCAGGCTGGTGGTCGGCCTGCGGGCCGAGCGGATCGAGATGGATGGCGACGGCACGAGTTCCAAATTCCGCAAGGGGTCAGGCACCTTCGATCCGGTGAAAACTTTGGTGCCCCGCTTCGACGATTCGCTGGTTGGGGGCAAAATCACGGTCGAACATGATCTGAGTGATCACGAGATCGCGTTTGTCTCGCTGACCCGCGGTTACAAAGCAGGCGGGATCAACATCGATGCGCGGATCAACCCCGCCTCTGACCCGTTGGTCTACGACACCGAAACGCTGTGGAACTACGAGGCGGGCGTGCGGGGTAACTGGCAGAGCGGCCGCCTGACCGGTGAGGTGACCGGCTTTTATCTGGCGCGTCGCGACACCCAAGTGCGGGACTCTGCGGGCTTTGGCGGCAGCTACCGATTCTTTACTGACAACGGTGGCGATTCGCATGTCTACGGACTCGAGGCGTCTGGGGCGTTTGCGCTCACCCCGACTTGGTCGGTGCGAAGTTCTCTGGCGTTGATGCGCTCCGAGCTGGCGCCGTTCACGTTGAGCAACGGCAACAACGGCGGCGGCCGCGATCTCGCAAATACGCCGAGCTATGGCTACACCTTCGGCACCCGCTACGGTTCGGAACAGGGCCTCTTTGCCAGCGCCGATCTCGTCGGCCGGGACGGTCAGTTTGATTCGAACAACCAGAATGAATCACGGCGCTCCTTCCAGATCGTCAATGCGAGCTTAGGTTACACCTGGCAGCGCTGGACGGTGACGCTCTGGGCGAAGAATCTTCTCGATGAGCGTTACGAAAAGCGTGTGTTCTACTTTGGGAACGAAGATCCGGACTACACGCCGACACGTTATGAGGATCACGCCGATCCCCGCCAAGTGGGCGCGACGGCGGCGTATCGGTTCTGACCGGTCCTCGGAAGTCTCGGAGAAACTCGTGCGCGAGGGCTCCACTCGCCATGGGGGAGCAAGGTGAACACGGCCCGGTTCGATGTCGGTTGGAAACCGGTGCACGCCGATGCGCGCTCCGAAGCGCTGCTCGCTGATCCGAAGAACAACACCCCGTTGTTTGATTGATCGGAGGCGTGTCACTGGCGCCCGACGCCCAGCGGGCCTAAGAGTAGCGCGCCCCGCCGTCGCTCTTGCACATGTGAAAGGGGAGCATTGAATGTCGGCGATGATATCGCTGCTTGATGGGGTGGGTCCGGCCAAGAAGAAAGTCCCGGAAAAAGTGTTCACGCTTCGCTTGGATGTTGTCGGGACTTCGCCTCGGATCTGGCGCCGGGTGCTCGTGCGCGAATCGATGTGGATGTCGAGTCTGCACGATAGCATTCAGGTTATCTTTGACTGGTTCGATTACCAAACTCACGTCTTCACGCTCGACGACCTGCTGCTGGGCAGCCCGGTGAAGCGCGACGACCTGACGGTGGAGGATGATCGCGATGTGACCTTGAGCGACCTCGACTTGGGGAATCGCCGCGAACTGCGCTATGGCTACAATTTTGGCGAGGGTTGGCAGGTAACGATCAAAATCGAAAAGGTGGGGCCGAGGCAAAAAGGACAGGTTTATCCCCAATGCGTCGCGGGTGCGCGGGCGGGACCGCCCGAAGATTGCGGAGGCTTGGAAGCGTTTCACGACTTGCTCGCGTGCCTTAAGGAGCCGGAGACCGACCTTGGCCGAGAATGGCGCGAATGGCTCGGGCCGGACTACGATCCCACGCTCTGCGAGATGGAGAGAATCAACAAATCACTAGGCAAGCTGAGGAAGTGATTCCGGGGTAGGACGCTCGGATGGCCGCGGTTGGGCCCCTAAAAGCAGACGGCTGGAGGACCGTCCGCTGAGAGTGACTTGGCGTGGCCAAGCTGATTTAAATAATCAATAAATGAAGACCTGACCCCTTAGAACTTATATCCGGCGAGGCCACCGATGCCGAAGGTGGGACTGGCGTCGGTGAAGCCGGTCAGGGCGAAACCTTGGATCTTCCAACGAGCGTCGATCTGGTGAGAGACAAAGGCCATCGCTTCCGTCGCATGGTCGGCGTTTTTCACGATGCGCTCGCGCCAAGTGAGAGCGAGCCCACCGGTGGTTTGATCGCCGAGAGGAGCGGCCACACCCGCAGTGGTGTAGAAACCGTTTTCGAGCGGGTAGGCAGCGCTAGTGCCGAGAAACCGGTAACCGAGCGTGGCGAACGGCGTGATCGTGCCAAACGTGTGGTGGTAGTTGCCTTCGAGGTAGAAGTCGGTTTCGCCCGTGCCTAATCCCTTCTTTTCATCGGCGGTGGGCAGCTTTACCCGCGCAGTGAAATCAAAGTCGGATTGACCCGTTCTGGCGTCCTTCAACTTGTAGGTCATTGCCATAGTCGCGTCGCCTAGGCCCTTCTCGTTGGAAGTGCTGGGGCGACCGACGTTGCCGATCACCGAAGCCGGCCCGGTGATGGAGACGACCGGAATAGTCGCTTGAAAGCGCCAGACATCCTCGTCGTATTGAAGCGAGGTGGTTTGCACCCAAACATGAGTTTCTTGGGCGAGGCCGTAGTCACCGGTGATGAAGGTGAGACCGACGTCGAAGCTCCATGGACGTGGAGCCGGAGGAGGCGTCTTTTGTGCGAAGGCGGTGCCGACGTAGCCAATGAGCACGCCGCTGAGAATCAGAGTAGTGAGTTTGCTGGTTTTCATGAGTCAGGTGATTTGAGGGAAGACTTTCAGGTCGAGAAAGTGAGACGGGGCTTCGCGAGCGAAGCCCCGTCTGAGCATGAAGGGTGTTTATGAACCGGCTTGATTGGCGGTCGCGGTGCTCGTCTCGAGGCTGGCCGCGGCTTCGACGTAGGCTTGGAAGTCGGACTCCAACTGGCCGCGGATCGCCGCGACCTCTTCGGACTTGGCGCGCTGCATGTCGCGGACAGTGGCGTTCAACTCAGCTTCGCTGCTTTTCACTTTAGCAACTGAGGCCATGATTTCGCCCTTGGCTTGAGCGCGGGCACTGACTGCGGCACTCCGAGCGGAGACCACCGTGGCGGAAACCTGATCGCGAGTTGCGTTGATTTTCACCACGACTTGGTCGCGGGTCGAGGCGGTCGTGGAGCGGATCGCCGCGACCGTTTCGGCGCTACCGATCGAGACGGCGAAGTTGCCACCATGGCTCGTGCCGACGGTGTTGCCGTCAATCTTCGCGGCGCCGTTGGCGACCGTATTGCCCGAGGCGTCGGCCTTCACGTTGCGGTCCGGCTGGGAAGATTGGACAGCTGCGGCGGTGCCGAGACCAGCGCCGGCGTTGACCGTCGCGGACTGAGCGACGTTGCTGGCGTTGCTCGCCGTGGTGGCAGCGATGCCTTGCGCGTTGTTTGCGGCGCCCACGGCGACGTTGGCACTCTCACGAGCGGCCGTGCTTGCTACCTGCGCGGCTTGCGTGGCTGCGTTGGATGCGACTGCGGCAGCGGCGTTGGCGCTCTGCGAGGCGGCGGCCGAAGCGTTGGCAGCGGTCTGCGCCGCCTGGGAGGCTTGCGCTGCCTTGTTGACGGACGACGTCACCGACGAGACTGTATCGAGGTTGCCGCTGACTTGAGCAGAAACAAGCGACGTGGCACCGGCGGCCATGATCGCGGCGAAGAGAATTTTGGAGGCTTTATGTGTTTTCATGATTGGGCTGTGGGTTCGAGTTAACTTGCTGGGCGATAGAACGCGGTGAACGCTAATGGTTCGCGACTTGGCGGCTGATGTTTCGCAAAGCATTGAATGACAATAGATAGAATTTAATTCTTTCTGTGGTGACCTCCGGGAAACGCGTTCGGCACAAAGATGTCACGGTGGGAACGAATCCAGCTCTTGCCCCCGCAAGGCCAATCGATCCGATGGCCTTGTTCTTTGGGACGTTGTGGTCAGGCTGGAGGCTTGGTCGCCTCGTGGCGGCGAAGCCTCCCTCTGACCATGAAAGATCGGACACGACCCTCTGGGGTCGCTCTGCCGGTCGCCGGATCGGGCTTGGTGGGGCTATCGTGGGAGGGATCGGAAGATCCTTCGCGTCGGTCGGCCAACTACATGCTCGCATCGGCGCCCCTAGCGAGGCGACGCCGGAAACATCAAACCACCAGTCGACCGCTCGCAAGCTGGTTGACGGGCATTTGGCAGCGATTCGCTGGCTAATTGCACCGACAATCGGTCGACCGAGTGGGTTGTGCTGTTCACACGAAAACAACCCGGGGTGGAGGAAACAGTTCCTTCACCCCGCTTTTTTTGGCGGGAGATTTTGGAACATCTGCTTGACGGCGGAGACGATTCTCGCAGGTTCTGCTGCCCCCGTTCTTTGTTCGTTTGTGGTCGGCCAGGAGGATTTGGCCAAGATTGTCCGAGTCCTCCGTCTGATCATGAATAAAAAGACCAAGACCATGTTTGTCATGCAGCCCGGCGGCTTCGGCTCCGGCATGGCGATGTTTTCCGCCTACGAGTTTGAAGATCACTCGAAGGCTGAAATTGATCGGACTTTGTCGTCCGATTTAAAACCCATCGCCGCAAGACAGGCAGTTAACAACCGCTCCTGGACTGAGTCGGTCGTTCGTTTCCCTGAAACGATCCGCCGTTCGATCTGGCAGCCGCTAGCCCGCCGAGTGCAAAAGCTCAGTTCGGCCGCGTAAAAACGAGAAAACCACACCGGGGCGAAGGAGTCATCCTTCGCCCCGGTATTTTTTGGGGAAGAGCCGAGGAGGCTCAGTCCTGCGGAGTCTCGCCGCCGAACGTCGCCAGGTATCGCGTGATCGCGGCTTGTTCCTTCTCCCGCAGACGCCTCCGTTGGATCAGGCGTTCGTTGGCCTTGGTGATGTTGACCTCGCCGAACTCCGTCTTGCGAGCGGGAGCGAGGAGGAAGTCGCGCAGGCGGTTAAAGAGCTCGGGCTCGGCACCCGCGGCGACCGAGATGAGCTCCGCAGTGTATTGCGCCGGAGCCTTGGCGGCGATCGCGTCGTAATTCTGAATCGTCCAGTCCGCTGCCTGTCGGCGCAGTTCACGGTTGTCGCTGACGTCGAAGAGGATTCCGAGGAACTCGGTAGAATTGAACGTCGGGGTCAAGGAGAGGTCGAGCCCGCGCGCGACGAGGGCGGGATCTTTGAAATGACCGATGCCGTTGAGCAGGGCGGAGCCCTCCATCGGCGAGGCGGCGCTTTTGAATCCAGTGAGGAAACGATCAAAGAGCGCCGCGTCGCCATGATAACCAGCGATGGCGAGGGCCTCGGAGCGCAATGCCGGATCAACCTTGGCGGGATCTTGGAAGAAGAGCTCGGTCAGGCGTCGGCTTTCGGCGACGACCTCCGGGACGGCGGCTTCGTAGCCTAGGGCGCCGTAGAGCAACGTGCGCAAGGGACCGAAGTAAACCTCTTCGCCTTCGGTTTGCTGCAAACCGATGCGATCGAGAATTGGCCGAAGGATGGCGGTGCGGTAACGGTGGTAGTCTGCCCGGGTTTCGTCGGTGATGAAGGTCGTCTCGAGTGCACTGATGCTGGAGATCACGCTCGTGTTGACATCAGGATCGCGGTCGCCGCCAAACGCGGTGACGTAGGCCAGGTAGTCGGTGCCGTCGATCAACCCGGCGCTGAAGAGGGCTGACGTGTTGTCGAGCAGACCCACTCGCTCAAGGGGAGAGAGCGCTTCGATCTTGCTGGCGAGCCGCGCGTTGAGATCAGCGGACAGGCTCCAGCGATAGTAGCCGGCTTCGTTGGCGTTGGGATAGATCCAGTCGGCCGCCGCGAGGCCCGGGAGCGGAAACGACTGCGATTTTTCGGTGAGGAGAACACGTTCGCGGTGAATCGCGCCGTGCTTCGACCAAATCAGCACGATGGGGATCTGCCACTGGCCCGCGAGTTGAGGTGCACCGAGGTTATTGAACCGGCGTTGGGACACTTGCAGGTTCCCGTCGTCGTCGAGCGAGAGCGAAACGAGGGGCACCCCCGGTTGCTCGATAAAGCCGGCGAGGAGACCGGATATATCCTCGCCCGTGTTTTCCTCGAAGGCGGCCCAGAGATCGGTGGCGACGGTGTTGCCCCAACTGTGCTTGATGAAATAGCTGCGCATCGCGGCGCGGAACTTCTCGGGCCCGATCCAGTTCTCGACCATTGTGAGGATGCCCTTGCCTTTGTTGTAGGTCAGCTCGTCGGCGAGTTGGGCGAGATCGGTGTTGGCGGTGACTTTGCGCCGGATCGCGGTAATGGACGGTAGGGCATCGCTGCGCATGGCCCGCTTCACCGCGCGAGTTTCCTGCAGCATGATGCGGAACTCGGGAAACTGGTGCTCGACGATCCGCGCGCAGATCCAGTCGGCGAAAGATTCGTTGAGCCAGAGGTCGTCCCACCACGCCATCGTGACAAGATCGCCGAACCACATGTGGGCCATCTCATGGGCGATGACGCTCGCCAGTCGGCGGCGCAGCGCGAACGACGGTTTTTCGGGATCCATCAAAAGAAGCCTGTCCGTGTAGGTGATCAAGCCCGCGTTCTCCATCGCGCCGTAGACGTATTCTGGCACGGCGATCTGATCGAGTTTGGCGTAGGGGTAAGGGATGCCGAAGTATTCCTCAAGCCGGGCGAGGAGGGGCGGTGAGAGGCGCACGGCTTCAGCCGCGAGGGCGGTTTGGCCCCGGGGGGTGATGATCCGACCGGGGACCGCGAGACCGGGAACCGGCACATACTCGAGCGCCCCGACGGCGATCGCCACAAGGTAGGACGACATCGGTGGCGTGCGGCCGAAAGCGACGGTCTTCCACTTGTCGTCGTGGGATTCGATGGCGACGGCGGCGTTGGAAACCACCTCAAGGTCGGCCGGGACTTTCAACGTCAATTGCCAGTTGATCTTGAAGGAAGGTTCGTCCCAGCAAGGGAAGGCCTTGCGGGCATGGCGGTCTTCGAACTGGGTGAACAGATAGGGATCGCCGCGACTCACGGTCTTATAGAGGCCGAGCCCGTCGCGTTGATACTTGGCCGCGAAGACGGTCACTAATTGGTAGTTGCCCGCCTCGAGCTCGGTCGGGGCCGTCAACGTGACGAGGCCGTGCTCGGCGTTGGTGAGCTCGATCGCGAGATCAGTGATTCTTCCGTCGGACGAGGTCAGGGTGGCTTGGGAGATCACCGGACCTTGCGCATGCAACCGAAACGACGTGAACGCTTGGCGGGCCAGCAAGTCGATGATCGTGCGGCCGGTGTAATCGTCTCGCCGGGGATCGAGGGTGAGTTCGACGCTTTCGGCGACCGGGACGACCCGATAGTCGAGGCGCAAGGGATCGACGGCGTCAGAGGCGGCGGAGGAGTGAATCGATAACGTGGCGCCCAGCAGCAGCAGCGCGGGGCAGCGAAGGAGAGAATGCATGGCTTTATGACACTGAATTGCGCGGGCAAAGCAAGTCGGAGAGTCTAGGAGGCAGTAACGTGGAATCCTTCGGATTGAGGGCGGGACCGCTGGGACCGCCGCGACTAAGGACAGCTGACTTTCATTCGTGGATCCAACCGGACGGCCCGGCGGTCCGTCCCTACCTTGCAGCA